>WBZY01000056.1_pt1 | contig 133078 bp, 114 predicted proteins | sample 5204191 | NCBI WGS metagenome assembly WBZY01 (sample SAMN12344363, study PRJNA552823) | activated sludge metagenome | biome: Activated sludge suspended growth; feature: Anammox Sidestream; material: Wastewater; isolation source: activated sludge from anammox sidestream of wastewater treatment... | reverse complement strand
GTCATCGACATCGACCAGTCCCCCATCGGGCGCACCCCCCGCAGCAACCCCGCCACCTACACCGGCACCTTCGACATGATCCGCGAGCTCTTCGCCATGACCCCCGACGCCAAGATGCGCGGCTACAAGAACGGCCGATTCAGCTTCAACGTCAAGGGCGGGCGGTGCGAGGCGTGCAAGGGCGACGGCATCATCAAGATCGAGATGCACTTCCTGCCGGACGTCTACGTGCCGTGCGAGGTCTGCAAGGGCCGGCGCTACAACCGCGAGACGCTGGAGGTGCGCTACAAGGGCAAAAACATCGCCGAGGTGCTGCAGATGACGGTCGAGGAGGGGACCGAGTTCTTCAGCGCGATCCCGAAGATCCATCGCAAGATGGCGACGCTGCTGGACGTGGGGCTGGGCTACATCAAGCTCGGCCAGCCGGCGACCACGCTCTCGGGGGGAGAAGCGCAAAGGGTGAAACTGGCGGAGGAGCTCTCGAAGCGCTCGACCGGGCGGACGGTGTACATCCTGGATGAGCCGACAACGGGGCTGCACTTCGAGGACGTCAAGAACCTGCTCGGGGTCTTGCACCGCCTGGTGGACCAGGGGAACACGATGATCGTGATTGAACACAATCTCGATGTCATCAAGACCGCTGATTGGGTCATTGACTTAGGACCCGAGGGTGGGAACGGTGGAGGGAAAGTTGTCGCGATGGGGACGCCGGAAGAGGTCGCGGCGGCGGAAGGCAGCTGGACCGGGAGGTATTTGAGGGGGGTGTTGGCGAGTTAGTTGTTCGCCCGGAATCGGCGAACAGAGGTCTGCCGAAACAACCGGTAGCTGCAAATCGTCTGAATTGTGGTATGATTTCTACCACGGTGACAAGATGAGCACATTTGGAGAATACGTCAAGGCAAAGCGGCTCGAGCGCGGACTAGGATTGCGCGAGTTCTGCCTGCTCGTTCCCGTCGACGCCTCGAACTTCAGCAAGATCGAAAGAGGCAAGCTGGAGCCTCCACAACCCGGTACGCAACTATTCGAGGGGGTTTGCGCGGCTCTGAAGTTCTCTGGGGATTCTGATGAGCGACATGAGCTTGAACGAATAGCTCAGCTACAAAGGGGAATGATCCCACAGTCGGTACTCGCCAACGAGCAGTTGGCAGCAAAGCTCCCAGCGTTTTTCAGGACAATCGACGGGGCCCCGATCTCTGAAGAGGAAAGGCAAGAACTGATTGACATGATCCGCAATGCTTGAGAACCATGAGAGTTCCCATCCTGAGCAACCCGACGATTGGTGAAATCGCAGCGAGGCTGCTCCAAGAGCACGGACTTGAAGCCACGCTTCCCGTTGATGTCGAGGTCCTGATTGAGCGCGATCTTAAGCTCGACATCGTTCCTCTGCCGGGATTCGGCGTCCGAGGAATCGACGGCCTGCTCTCCCAGGACCGAACCACTATTTACGTGGATGAGAGCATTCAGCGGAATGTCGCGACCCGTTATCGGTTCACGCTCGCCCACGAACTTGGCCATTCTGTGCTGCATAGCGATCTGATCGAATCGCACCTTCAGGAGACGGGCGACAAGCCGCTGATGCTCTGGGAAACGCTGTCGGAAGATGAGTACCGACATGCCGAGCGCCAAGCCAATGTTTTCGCCGCAAACCTCTTGATGCCGGCACTCCACTTAGAAGCTCAGTTTCAGGCCGTATCTGAGCGATTAGCAACCGCCGGCAAGACGTTTGACGTCCTGGACTCCTTTGCCAAAATGAAGGTCCTTCGAGCGATGTCGTCCATTTTCGTGGTGTCGCCCGACGCCCTTCGGATTCGCCTCATTCGCGAAGGGCTGATCTCGGATTTCGAGAACCCAGAGAAGGATCCCAGAGCGTGATCAAGACCGCGGACTGGGTGATCGACCTCGGCCCGGAGGCGGAAGCGGGAGGGGGTAAGGTCGCGGCGGTGGAAGGCAGTTGGACGGGGAGGTATTTGAGGGGGATGCTTTCTCCAAGATGAATGCCGCTTGCAAAAACCTCTGACTTGCGTTAAAATGGTTGAGTTGAGGGCAAGAAGATGATCCAAATCCAGTGCAAGCGGCCCGGCGACGCCGACTTTATCACCATCGGCTTCGACTCCTCGGAACCCTATCTGGACTCCCGAGCCCCCGTCACCGCCGGCCAGCCCGAGGTCCGCCAGTATCGAGCCCGCTACCACGACACCTCCGGCCCGATCGGCATCTGGTCGGACATCGTCTCCGCCACCGCCCAGCCTTAGCAGAGGACAACAAACAACAGTGACATGCCAAGCGTGCAAGGGAAAATGCGTCATTGACTGCCCCTCATGCAAAGGGACAGGAAAGGACGTAGGGTTCCTAACCGTTAAAGAGTGCACCCACTGTAAAGGCTCCGGGAAGAAAACCTGTCCGGTCTGCAATGGCAAGGGCACCGTCTGAGAGGTTCTGCTGATGAAAATGCCCAGTCTTCAAGGTCGTGGGCCGATAACGCGAGACCACCTGTTCGTTGTGTTGTTCGCACTTCAAGCTGTGTGGCTCTTGGCGTTGCTATACCTCTTTCTGCGCCCAGGGCCCGACCGCTACCTTGAACCCTCAATTGCGAGTTCCCAAGTGGCTCCGCCAAGAAACGCCCCAGCAAGCGAATCCGAGCAGGTTGAGACGAGCGAGAGTCTGAAGAACAAGGCTCTTATCGCACGAGCGGAGGGGGAATCATCGTCGAATTCGCAGTCAGGGGAGAAGTTGCCTCTGACCAGCCTAAAGCCCGTCACTGACAACGGGTACCTGCAAGCTACCGAGGAGTCATTCTCTATGTCTGGACGAATATTCGAGTTTGGGTTTCGGAATCACATGATCTCGCGAAACGAGGCTTTCATCGTATTCGACCTGGACCGATCTTACAGGACGCTCCGTTTGGAGGTCGGCTCCTACGATGAATACGACTCTTGGTACGATGGCTACAATCACGTAATGTCCATTTCTGCCGACGGTGACCTTCGCAAGTCTGAAAGTTGGAAAGCCCGTCCCAAGCCAGAATTGGTGTCCATTGATGTGTCGGGCGTCAAGTCCCTCGCCATCTCTCTCAGTCCCGGGTTGGCTCTCGGCGAGCCGATGCTCGAGAAATAGCAACTCGTCGTATAATCAGAGCGTGGCCAGCGAACTGTTTCGAGAGATCGCCCAATATCGAGAGCGCTCCAACCCAAACCGGGTGTCAGTCTTGGAACGCCGGGCAAGGACCGAGGTCCTCGATCCGCTCCGGAAGTCTGGGGTCGCCCTCCTTGAAGGCGGCGTCTATCCTATGCTCCGCGCGCCTCAGGTCGTGGAGGCTGGAGGTAAGACCTGGGTGCTGATGCCTATCGAGCAAGACCCAGACTACGCGACCGGTCAATTCCTGCTGCCCGAGCAGATTCGGTTGGAACTTGAGAAGGTTCGCGCTTGTGGGGTGGATTTCGACCAAATCTTCATTGCACATGAGATCAAGGTGAAGGGGAACGTGGCTCCAAGCAGTTTCGTCCCGTCCTACGCGGCGCTCGATGATCTCTCTGCTCGGCTCGGCAAGATGGCGCAGACCGCCCTCTTGGCAGCCGCCACCCCTGCGGCATTGGGCGCGGCGGTGGGTGCGGCGGCGGGGACTGCAGCAATCGTGATCGCCTCAGGTGCAGTCTTGGTTGGGGCTGACCCGATCTTGTTTGCTGCAATCGGAGAAACCGATCGCCCGGAAGGGGCATTGGGTTTCTGGTTTGGGCTCGGCAAGTGGGAGTTTCTCGATGGGTAATGCCCTGCAAAGGCTTCTTCATCGGACGGTGACCATTGAGGAGGCCAAACTTGAGCGACCACTCGATCCGCGCCTTCGTATGTGTGCTATGGCGAGCTCGGGGGTCGCAGTTGCCTCGCTGGTGTTCTTCGTCGTCCGAGAGTCCCAAGGCACTGTTCGACAGCCCGACCTAGGTTTCTTCTTCTTGGGCAATGCACTCGTTTCAGGGATAATCAACTTCCTAGGAAGCCCCCTCGCAGCGCTAATAGTTGGGGGCCTCCTCATTCTTCAGCTGTCCGTGATCTTCCTCCACTATTACCGAGGAGCGGTCCGACCGCTTTTGCACAAGGCGTGCGGTGTCGCTTCGGTGGCAATCGCCGGCTTAGCGCTATTCCCAATGGCTACGCTCGTAGGACTGGTGGCACTCCATGCCGCTTTGTGGGTTGCTGCCGGTATCGCAATGGCGATTGTCGGTTTCATCGGCTTAATGGTTCTGCTGTCTAGCTCCTCCTCGTCTTAGGCTGGGGACCGGCGAAATGGCAGTGGTTGTTCCCCGATTCCCAAGGTCCGCGCCGCATAGCTGACGCGAACGCCCCGGATCGCTGTCAACGAACCTTACTTATGGCTCTGACCGCCTCCCTTCCGCTCGGTCCCGTGCGTCCTGTTGGTCTGCTTCCCAGAGGGTTTGGGTGAGTTGTCTCTCGGCGGGTGTCTCTGCTTGTTTGCTTCTCTGCCCGCCGCGTTTCTCTGTTGTTTGCTGTTTGCCATTCCTGGCCTCCTCAGAAGAGTCTCAGGAAACCTCTTCTTGACGATCCCCACGATACCATAAGCCCATCTGCCCCTCCTCCCCGACGACGGGGCTGGGCACCATCAAGCTCGGCCAGCCGGCGACCACGCTCTCGGGCGGCGAGGCGCAACGGGTGAAGTCGGAGCGCAGTGGAGATCTCGAAGATCCCGGCGAGTCGGGACCGGCTTGTCGGGACTGGCGGTCAAAGACTCCGACTATCGGAGAGGAGCTCTTCCCGATTTTCGCGATCTTCGCTTCGCTGCGACCAAACGCTTCCCGATAGTCGGGGTCTCCACTTCGTTCCGACTGGACGAGCCGACGACGGGGCTCACTTGCGCGTCTTCCCCTGAAGCAGCGTGCGGATCTCTTGCCGGTCCTCCCTTCGCGTTGCCACGACGAGCACGTCTCCGCCCGCCAGAACCGTCGCGCCCCGGGGGATGTAGCTCTCGCCTCCCCGCTTGAGCAGCACGACCAGAGCGGTTTTCGGAAGAGGAAGCTGCACGAGCATTTTGCCGACCGCTTCCGATTCTGGACCCAGTACCACTTCCAAAAGGTCCGAGTCTTTGGCCCGTGTGAGGTCCGGAGCCTCCGCCTCGCCTTGGCGCATGATCTTGAGGAGCCTGCTCACCGCTGGGAGGGTCGTCCCTTGGACGATGACGGAAGTGAGCACCACGAAGAAGACGATATCGAAGATGAGTTCCGCATTGGGGACCCCCGCCATCATCGGAAACGTGGCCAAGATGATGGGGACCGCTCCTCGAAGCCCGGCCCAGGCGACGGCGAGCTTCGCGCGCTTTTTCATTCGGGAGAACGCCAGAGACAGGAACACCGAAATGGGGCGCGCCACGAAGATCAGGAACGCGGATAGGCCTAATCCCGCCAGCGCGACCTCGCCGAGCCGAGACGGGAACGCGAGCAAGCCCAGGGCGAGGAACATCACGATCTGCACGAGCCACGCAAGGCCGTCGTGAAACTGTAGGATGGTAACCCTCTTCAGGAAGTTGTGGCGGCCCATTGTCAGCCCTGCAATGTAGACCGCGAGGAACTCGTTTCCGTGGACAAGGTGAGCGCCGCCGAAGGTGAGGCACATCAGGGCCACCGTGACCACGGGATAGAGGCCGTCGTATTCCAGGCGGGCGTGGTTCAGAACCCAGACCCCGAAGTGCCCCGCCGCCCAGCCGACGAGGAATCCGACCGGCATCTGGATGAGAAGCTCCGGGATCAGCGAGAGCGGAGTGAGGCCGGGAATGGAAAGAAGCTGCGTGCACCCGACGGTGAGGAAGACAGCCAGAGGATCGTTCGTGCCGGATTCGAACTCCAGTAAGGGCGTGACTCGGTACCTCAGGCGAACGGCCCTCGAGCGCAGAACGCCGAAGACCGCTGCCGCGTCGGTTGAGGAGACGACAGCTCCCAAGAGCATGCCCTCAACGACGGAGAGGCCAAGAAAGGCGTGTCCGAACCATCCGACGAGGGCGGCGGAAATCAGGACGCCGAGCGTGGACAGGGCGAGCCCTGGCCGCCACACGGACTTCATTGCTTCCCAATCAGTTTCGAGCCCTCCCGCAAACAGAATGGCAGCCAGCGAAAAGGTTCCGATCGCCTTGGCGAGGCCATAGTCCTCGAAGGCGATTCCGCCCGGGCCATCGCTGCCTGCGAGCATTCCGAGGCCAATGAAAAGCACGAGCGCGGGGACCCCAAGCTTGGCAGATGCCTTGCTCGCGACAACGCTCAGCAGAAGAAAGGCGCCCAAGAGGACGAGCGCCAACTCCATCGTCAGGCCCGGGACCATAAGAGAGTTTAGCGCGTGAGCCTGTTGCTGCTGCTTGAGATCCACCGACCCGACAAGCCGGGATTTTTGAAACGAGATGGCGACGCTGCTGTCGGAGCGAAGCGGAGATCCCGATGTGTCGGGAGACGTGGGGCTGGGCATCATCAAGCTCGGCCAGCCGGCGACGACGCTCTCCGGGGGCGAGGCGCAGAGGGTGAAGCTTGCGGAGGAACTCTCCAAACGCTCGACCGGGCGGACGGTGTACAACCTGGACGAGCCGACGACCGGGCTGCATTTTGAAGATGTCAAGAACCTGCTCGGCGTTTTGCACCGACTCGTCGATCAAGGCAACACCATGATCGTCATCGAGCACAACCTGGACGTGATCAAAACGGCGGACTGGGTGATTGACTTGGGTCCGGAGGGAGGAAACGGGGGAGGAATGGTGGTGGCAATGGGCACTCCGGAAGAAGTTGCGGCGGTCGAAGGCAGCTGGACGGGGAGGTATTTGAGAGGGGCGTTGACGTGAGCGTGGAACTAGCCCGATGACCATACCGGCAGCTCACATTGGTCCGTCAAATAGGCGTGAATCCGACGCATATCCACCGGATGCTCTCGATTATTCTTCGGGAAGATGACAACCGTGAGAGAGGACAATAGCCTTTTGTCAGAGCAGGCACTGACAAAGAGCGCAATGGTCTCACGCACAACGTCTTCTGTCGTCAACTTCAGTCGACCATAGCCCTTCCCAAACACAGGCATCCGAAGCCCACCCATATAGTTTCCCCTGACCTTCAGGAACTCGAAGAATCCAGCAAGAGCCTCCCAAAGCTCATTCGGCAAGACCTCGGCTTGCCCGCTCTCGTTTCGCTTACTCGCCACCAACAGAAAGAACGTTCTTCCCTTCGCATCTACCTTCAAGCACGTCCCGAGAGGGTATTCCGGTGCGCCCCAGCACGACTGCGTTGACGACGACAGATCAGTTCGCGACGCCAACGCGTCCCCAATTTGACTTTCAAGATCTTGCCACCGCTGATAATATCGAGCTACAAATGCTCCGAGAACGCTATCTGGGCCGATCACCTTATCACAATCCACATCGAGCGTGCTCGTCACTGGTATCACTACTGCATCTCTTGTCGCAAAAACATCGTTCAATTCCACTGAAACCGTACATTCACGACGATGCAGCGTCGCTGAACATCGCCACATGGGCCAAGATGACCTCGCGGCATAAGCTAGGGCCACTCCCGCGAGGATCGAAACCGCCGAGCCCGGGTGTATGCTAAAGGGCAGCTGTTTTCCCGCATCAATTCCGAACCAGCCGAGCACTGTGAGGATCGCACTCACAAATCCCAGCATGGTGAAGAACGCAAGAAGAAATCGCCCGGCTGCCTTCCAAGTGACGAGTTCCTTTCTTATTACTGAGGAACCCCAGGCATTCAGTTTCATAGCCCCAATCGTGTGTAGACCTCTGGCTTGAAGTGAAATGGCCCAGTCTGTCCGGCTTTCCGATGGCTCTCTGCACTTGCTGGCCAATTATCAAGAGCGTACTCAAGGATCTTCTGCCCGAACGGAATATGGATCGCTAGCGCCACTTTCAGCTTATCCGGGCATCGCTGACTGTCCATTTCGCGCAGATTGCTTAAGTTGACGCAGATAATGGGCAGCTTCCGGGAAATGGCTTGGTCGATTTCCCATGGAACGAATTTCCGTAGCAATCGCGTGCGGTCACCGATGAGGATCACGAAGGTCTTCGAGCTGTCAAAGCGAGTTCTCAACTGCGCCAGAATGGACTCCCGCTGGCTACTGTCAAAGGCGTAGTTGAGATCGTGAGCGTCGCTGAATGTGAAGCTCGTGTAGTCGCTCTGCTTCCATGCCTTCATGAGATAGTAATAACGGATATCGCTATCGCCATCAAAGCATGCATAAACTCTGCTCCGATATGCCATCCCGTCCCCCCTACCCCGGCACGGTGGCCGAAACCGTCTCGCTCAGCGGCCCCGGCTCGTTGCGGGTGCTCATCCAACGCCCGATGAAGTGCGCCGTCTGGTTCGCCTCGCTGCCGTCGAAGTTCGCGGTGTAGGGCGTGCGGCTGTCGGTCGCCAGGAAGTGGCACTCCGAGAGGTCGGTCCAAGGCGGCCCGCCCAGCTTTCCCGATGTCCCGGAGTCATAGGGGATCTTCGACATCCAAACCTCGCACCCCATCCCTGCACCTGCATTGTCCATCGCCGGCCGCAGGTTACCCCACATACCGATCCAACCGATCCAGAAACTCCCCATGCCGCTCGCCTTCCCCTTCGCGTTTAGCCCAAGCTTCGATTTCGGCAAGGTCCACTTCGTCGAATCTCGCCTTCGCCACCCCGCACGCTGCGGCGAGAGCAGAGCGGTCGTGAAACCAAAAGAAGCTCGCGAGGCGGTCGCGGACGCAGTCGGTCGGGGTGAGGATGTGAAGAGTGAAATCGCCCTGCCTAAGCGTCGAATAGCGGTCCACCAATTCGCGGCCGATGCGGATGTCCTCATCCGGAAAGTCGAGCGTTACGGGCACACTCGGATGGCTGAAGACGCGGCCGCTCTCTTCAAACCCCAGGTCGAAAACGGCCTGTCGGAAGTCTGCGGCACTCTTCACCATGTAGGCGATGAAGTCTACGTCCTGGGATTGATAGACCTGTGGCTCATAAACGGTGGCGGCGCTGCCCCCGGTCAGAACGACCTTCGCGCCCGCGCGGTCCAATGCGGTGCAGACTTTGAACGCCACCGCCCGGAGGTCGTCGCTCGCTCCGATTCGGATCTCGTTCAAATCTCCTTTCCTGGTTTGCGAGGACGTCGCCGGAGGGATTCGGCGGCAGCCTCCGTCTCTTTGTCGCGCCTCGCCAGCGACGAAAGGAGAGCTTTCAGTTCGGAAGCGGCAAAGTACCGCTCGTTGAGACGGATCCGCCTTTCGCGCCCGACTGTTCGACCGACAATCAACTGCTCGTCTTCCAGTGAGGCGAGGATTCGCTGAACCGTTTTGAGGGGCGTTTCGAGGAGCCTCGCCAGTTCGGAAGCGTGAGTCTCTTGTAGGAGATGGATCAGCTCGAGAGTTTGAGTGCGCCGTCGAGTGCCGAATAACTTGGGAGGCTCGGTAACCTGCATATACGTCTATTATGACGCGATATCACGTCCTTTCTGACGTCTCACACAAGAGGTCGAGTTCTTCTCGGAGGGCGAAGCCCGGAGATCCCGAGCATCGGGAAGCGCGATCCCGAAGATCCACCGTCCCGACAAGCCGGGATTCGGAAACAAGATGGCGACGCTACTGGACGTGGGGCTGGGCTACATCAAGCTCGGCCAGCCGGCGACGACGCTCTCCGGGGGCGAAGCGCAAAGGGTGAAGCTGGCGGAGGAGCTATCCAAACGCTCGACCGGGCGGACGGTGTACAACCTGGACGAGCCGACGACGGGTCTGCACTTCGAGGATGTGCGGAACCTGCTGGGTGTCCTGCACCGCCTGGTGGATCAGCCTGAAATCGCCCGATATAACTGCTAACCTTCCGCCCAGTGAAAGGCAACGTCGCCGTGGAGTGTCTGGATATAGTTGAGCTGCCCCGAGTGATACATCAAGTGCGAGCCCATAATGGACATGACCTGTCCGATGGGCATCTTTCCTAACGGGGTCGGAATCTCCTTGGCGAGATCCTGCTCCGACACAGTGGCAAAGGCGGACAGAAGCTCTTCCACCGAGTCCGACAAGTCTCTCATCGCTGCTGCCTTGTTGCGATAATCCTGGGGGGAGCGGACCCAGCCCTGCGGCTCGGGGATGTCGCCCGCATCGCCACGCAACGCGCCGGCAACCAGCCGGTTCACCATGGCCATTTCGTAAACAAGATCGAATCCGCAGCGGGCCTCTCCTCCCGGGCAGTTCGCCAGCATCTGATCGCTCATTGCGGCAAGGTCCTTCTGTAGAAGACCGCTCCCCATTTGAATGCGGGCGGCAATGTCCTCTTTCGGACCGGCCAGGATTGCTTCGCTCACGACAAACCCTCCACGGTACCTTCGCTACCGACCGCCCAGTCTACCCGCCAAAGCCACCGGTGTCAATCAAATGCCAGTTCTTCGCTCGATTCGGCTGCAAGCCCGCTGGCTGACGCCGGGCCTGCAGTTCTCCGTATCGTAGGTGCAGGCGGGGTCCTGCACCGCTTGGTGGACCAGGGGAACACGATTCCCGGCAAGCCGGGATCTCCGCTGCGCTCCGAGATCGTGATCAAGAATGCCGATAAGCCATTGCTTCCGCTCCTCGGCTCAAGAGTCTTAACCGGTTCTCAGCCTCGGAAACGAGTCCTCTACGCTGCCGGGTCCGACCGCCCCGCCGCCAGGCCCTTGATTAAGAAAAAGTAAAGTCTCCGGCAGGGATCGCAATGCGGCGGCTGTTTCTCGCGTATAATTTCCCTGAGACCCCCGAAGGGGAGTAGCGCCTGCAAAATGCAGAGCCTCGGTCGTCAGTTCGCTCGAAAGAGCCGGCCCGGCAGGAAGCGCAAGACCTTCACCGCAAGGCGCGTGAAGGTTTTTTTGTTGCCGGGCGGCGGGTTTTGGAGGACGATAATGAGTACGACTGAACCCATGACGGCGCGCGATGTCGAGCGCGCTTTGACCAGCACCGAGTTTGTGGCCGCGCTCCGCAGGCTCGCCGAAGCGATCGAACAGGGCATCCCCTTCGAGATTGAGGTGGAGGGCGAGAATGTTCAGGCTCCGATTGAGGCGCACTTCAGCATCGAGCACGAGCGCTCCGGCGCCGACGAGGAACTCGAATTCCAACTCAGGTGGTCCCTTGTTGCCACTTCCGAACCCCAGGACGAGCAGGAAACGGAGGAGGTCGCCGATGCGCTGTCCTAAGGGCTGGGTCCCCATCTGGGTCCCCCTCATTCGGGAGGGAACTGGGATCGACCCGTGTCGCGGCCTGCTCGGCAGACGGTTCGACTTCGACTAGGCGCATATGGAACTTGCAGGTGTTTCGATTTGGCTCTGGGCCGCATTTCTCGGAATCGTCGTGGGCTTTCTCGCGCTCGACCTGGGCGTCTTCCATCGGAAAGCCCACGAGGTCAGGATGCGCGAGGCTCTCGTTTGGACGGGAATCTGGATCACCGCCTCTCTGCTTTTCAGCGGGCTCCTCTTCTTCAGATGGGACCTAATTCAGCCCCAAAGCGACTATACCAACGGCCAAGCGGCAATGGCCTTTCTCGCTGGGTACCTTGTCGAGTGGTCCCTGAGCGTCGACAACATCTTCGTCTTTCTCGTCGTCTTCGCCTATTTTCGTGTGCCCGCGAAGTACCAGCACCGGGTGCTGTTCTGGGGCATCGTCGGTGCCCTAGTGTTCCGGGCCATCTTCATCGCGCTCGGGGCCGTCGTGCTGTCGGCTTTCGTTTGGACGATGGTGGTTTTCGGGCTTTTTCTAATCGCGACCGGCATCAAAATGCTCGCGACCCACGGCAAGTCCATCGACCCAGGAAACAACCCCTTGGTGCGCGTGTTTCGGCGGATTATGCCAACGACGGACGATTATCACGGGCAGAGGTTCTTTGTGCGGCAGAACGGAGCGCTCCTGGCAACGCCGCTGTTCGTCGCGCTCTTGGTCGTGGAGTTCACGGACGTTCTTTTTGCGGTGGACTCCGTTCCCGCGATCTTCTCGATCACTCAAAACCCGTTCATCGTGTTTACTTCGAACGTGTTTGCGATTCTCGGGCTTCGCGCGCTGTTTTTTGCGGTCGCGGGGCTCATGCAGCTATTCCGGTTCTTGCACTTTGGGCTCGCGGCGATTCTCATGTTCGTGGGTGTGAAGATGCTTTATGGCTACGCACAAAAGGTGCTCGTACCGGACTGGCCGCACTTTCCCATCGGCCTCTCGCTAGCCATCATTGTTGGAGTCCTCGCCTCGTCGATCCTGGCGTCGGTGCTCCTTCCGGTGGGACCAGGGAACGACGACGCCCCCGGCACTTCTTCTCGGCCCCAACAGCCGAAAGAGCGCGAATTAGGGAGATAACACATGGTTCGGATCGTTGCTGGAATTGATGATCATCACGAAAACGCCCTGTCGTTCCTTGATCGACTTCGCTTTGCCTCCGCGGACGTGCGCCTGCTGTACGTGATCGAGTCCTTGATGCCGGACAAGTCATTTCCGGACTTGGGGCCAAACCATCCTCTGAGCGTGCTTATGGCTGAGATCGAGCAGCAAAGCGAAGCGAAGCTTGCGGCGACCGCTGCAACGCTCGCCCCGACGGGATACCCGGTCCAAACGGAATTGCGGAAGGGTGATTCCGCGCGCTGCCTGATCGAATTCGCGTCTTCATGGCCCGCTGACATCATCGCGGTGGGTTCCGCTCAGAAAGGCCAATGGGGTTCGCTTTTCTTCGGGAGCGTGACCAAGGCTTTGACAGCCGGGGCCGAACAATCCATTCTGATCGCAAAGAGCCCCCCGCGCGACCAAGCGGGAGTTTCTGCCGTGCTAGCTACCGATCATTCGCCCTACTGCGACGCCTGCATCGAGAGGTTCTTTAGCTGGGAGGCGAATGGGGTTCGCCGCATGACGGTCCTGACCAGCCTGGACCGCGGAACTGCGCCCCAGCAGGTAGGTCCGGCTGAGGCTTCGGAACGGCTCACTGGCTCCCTACCGGACGTCAAAGACCACCTTCGGGCTCGCAACGAGGAACTCTGCCTGCGATTTCGGTCGGAGGGCATCGAATGTGAGTCCGTTCTGGTGGAAGATCATCCTCAGAGCGCGATCGCCCAAACGATGTCGGATACTGAGGCCGACCTGTTGCTTTTGGGCGCTCGGGGCCACGGTTTCTGGGATCGGATCCGTCTGGGGAGCGTTTCGCATTATCAAGTCGTCGCCACACCGCATAACGTGCTGGTCATCCGCGTGTGAAGCGGGGCGCGGACGAGCTCAGGGACGCGCCTGCCCGCCCAGGAGAACACGGTGTGCGAGGAACCGGGATTTCATTTCCTTTCGGGAAGTTGAGGCTCGGCGCCCGCTCCGCTACATGCGGTTGATCGCCAACTCCTGGCAGCAGGCCCGGTAGTTGCCCTTCCCATCGCCCGACTGGCTCAGGATGACCACACGGACAGCCTCGGCGATCAGGGGGTTCTTCGGCCGAAAGACGATCCTTCGAGCTCGGTTCTCGCGCCACTCCGCGCCAGGAATCGTCTGCCACTTCCCACCTGCAAGGAATTCGAGGCGCAATTCACGCGCCACGTACTCAGGTCCGCTTTCGGCCAAGCAGGGAACCAGGAGCACACTTTTGACTTCGATAGGGGAGCCCAGGTCCACGCCGAACGTCGCTCGAACCGGCCGCCTGCGGATGGGCTCGGTGTAAGCGCCCTCGAACTTCGCGCCGCTCAATCCGTCTGCGAGCTTGCCGAGCCCTCGAATCCACCCGTCGGAGGTCTCGCCAAACCACGCCGGCCTTCCAGCCGGGTTGAGCGGCGGAACAGGTTCGCTCTCAAGAGCCTTCGCTGCCGATTGTCTTGCGATCTCGACGAGCGCCTTCGCGACCTCTTCGGCGGAGGGCTTCGCGGGGGGAGGCGTGGTGTCGAGTGCAGCGCGCACCTCATCGAGAGTCCGAGCCAGCTTCAGATGAGGCCGCAAGACCTCCAAGAACTGCTCGTAATTCGTCCGGTTGTAGCCGTAATTGACTCCCGCAAGCGACACGAACCGCAAACGTTGCGCGACCACGTCTTTGAGTTGCCGCACGGTGATGTCGTGATAAATGAAGAACTGCCCGGCTTCCTCGAACGTCTCGGAGGGATTGATTTGTACCATCAGGTTCCTCGCGCCAATCTCCCTGAAGGCCGGGATCTGCTCGGTGTTCAAGTAGTGGCTGAGGATCGTGCCCGGAAAGCGCGCGATGAGCCATCGGTGGAAGACTTGAGGCTCGCGCCAGAAACCTCCGATCGAATCCAAATACACCATCGTGGCGGGAGACACGTCGCGGACGGCATCGAAGAAGGCTTCGACCTCGGTGGCGATCTCTGGGTTCGCGAGCCAGCCGCCGAACCACTCCAGGCTGACCTTGACGATGTCGGGGCGGCTAGAAGCGGGCACTCCCGATCCCAGCCAGGTTTCCAGCCAAGGCCGCAGGGACTCCCGCGTTCGAATCGTCGGTAGATGGGTGGGCTCGATGGCCACGAGGAAGCCCTGTTCGTGGGCGTAGGCGACCGCGTCGAACAGGAACTCACGAAGTTGCGGGTTGACACCCTCGTCATCGAACAGATGACCCTTCGCCGTCCGTACATCGTCACCAAGGCAAAAGAGGTTGAAGCACCCAAGGGACTTTGCCTCGTCCACCCACTTCCGCGTCAACGCCCGATCCCAGACGAAAAGCTCGTACCGAGGGTACAGGTCGAAGATGTGGCTTCGTCCCTTGGCGTTGTAGAGGCGGCTCAGTTCGCGGAATACTTCGGGCCCCGAAGGGTCCGCCCACACCTGGAACTCGCTGAGGACGACGAACGGCTCGCTCGAAGCCGTCCCTTGCGGAGTCTCCACCTGGGCGCCAAAGCCCAAGCCCGCCAGTAGGGAACCCACAGCGCAAGCCAAGTTCATCATGGAACGAATATAGCACCGGGCCGAGCCCTCCGAAGGGAATCGAAGCGGAGCACGACCTGGGTCCGAACGGAATCGGCTGACCCGTTCGCATCGAGGCCTTGTGATGAGCCGATCGGCGCCCTGACTTCGCTCTGGTCCTTAAGACTCCATTCTCAGTATTGGGGCAGGCTGCGAACTCGAACCTCAGCCTAAACTCGCCTGCTCGACTTCTTTCCAGCGAAGATGGCAACGCCGCCTAAGGCGGCTCCGACGAGCGCCGTCAGAGCGCCGAATATCCGGGCTGGGGGGCCAGAATCAACTTCTGGGGAGGCCGGAATCACACCCGCTCGGGCCGTAACGACGGACCAGATTCCCGCAAGCATGACAAGGCAGCCGACCAGTCCCAGTGCTCGAGCGATCCACGCCCTCATCCGTCGGTTTTACCTCGTCCCAACGATGTCGAACGATGCCGAGACGCTCCCTGTGGACGAAAGGGCTGGGGTTCGTCGAAGGTTCGCCAAACCGGGTGCTCGAACTTGCGGAGAACCTCCAAGGTCGGACGAGGGAGGGATTGAAGTTGGCTTTGCGATTGACTTCTCGCCGCGCTTGTCTCGGCGAAGGGCGTCGTTGACCCTCGAGGAGCCCTGGGGTAAGAGAACGCCCGGAATGCCCGTGCCCTTAATCCGGGCCGCGTGAGGTTTCAACGGCTCTTCGAACCAATGCCCCGCAGCCATCGCATCGAATCTCCGCTACCTTAGACCCGCGATCCATTAGGGGTTCGGCGAGACGGGCGCGCGCTCCTGCCCTTCCTCAAACAAGCGACGAAATCCCGCTGAGTCCCGCTCCCTGACGGCCCCTACGATTCGGTCGAGCGCGACGCGCAGACGCTCTACAGCCTCCAGGGAACCGGGGTTTCCTGCCTGAATCTCGTAATAGACATCCGGACTCTCGCGCAGGACCGCGGCGGAGAGCGACCTGAGGGCTTGGAAGGTGGTGCTTCGCACAGGGTGCTCAGACTCGGGAAGTGCGAGGGCGAAGGCGATCGCTGTGGCGTGCGCCAGGCTAAGGAGGTCGGCCATGATCCGGTCGTGGTCGGCAAGCGGCAAACGAACGATCCGCGCAGTGGTTGGTTGGAACAGCCGCTCGACCGTCAGCACCGCCTCTGCATCGCCGGTGTCACAGATGACCACGTCGGCGTTGCGAAGAAGGAAGGTGGACGGGCCGAACATCGGGTGGATCGAAGCTACGCTGCCTCCGGCTTCCTGAAGAGCGCTGATTGGCTTGATGAGGGGAGTCTTGATGCTGGCGATATCGGCCACGACCCCCGTGGGGGGCTTCTGCGACCACTCCGAATACAGTTTCGCTGTGGCGACAGGGGGAGTCGAGCACACGATCAACTCTGCCGAATGAAGGCACTCTCGAGCCAAAGCGACCTCTTTGGGCTCGTCGAACGTGTCGAGCGAACGGGTCGTATAGCCTTGGGCCGCCAAGAACCGCCGCATCCACCGGCCCATCCGGCCTGCTCCGCCGACTACCACGGCGGTCTTTCCTGCGCCGACGGCCGCAACGCGCAGACTGTCCTCCTCTTGCGCGGAAACCGAGGCCGCGATGAGGCCCGCAAAGAGGTCTTCAGCGACGCGCGGGTCGAGTCCGTGTTCTTGGGCCGCCGACCTCGCCCGGCTCAGCACCGTGGTCTCCTGAGCGTAATCGACGGTAGGGAGATTCTGTAGGCGCTTGAGTTCTCCCATCTGGCGGGCCAGTTCGACCCGCTCCGCGACCCGCGCCACGAGCTCCAGGTCGAGCAGTCGGATGCGCTCGCGCAGGCTGTCGAAGTCGCTTTGTGACATGGGGCCTTTCTCAACCGTTCAGGGACGCCCGATCAACTTCAAGGGCTGCGTGGAGGCGTCCTTGAGCCTGACATTACCTGAAGGCTTCGGGCGCTAGGCCTTGGCCCGCCCCGTGTTCGTTTTCGGCATGGTCGGCACTAGGCGTGCGAGACGCATGCGCTCCCGGGGCCGAGTCTCCATGAGCGGTCGTGGAAGAAGGCCATGCGAGACGCATGCGCTCCCGGGGCCGAGTCTCCATGAGCGGTCGTGGAAGAAGGCCATGCGAGACGCATGCGCTCCCGGGGCCGAGTCTCCAGGAGCGGTCGTGGAAGAAGGCCATGCGAGACGCATGCGCTCCTGGGGCCGAGTCTCCACGAGCGGTCGTGGAAGAAGGCCATGCGAGACGCATGCGCTCCCGGGGCCGAGTCTCCATGAGCGGTCGTGGAAGAAGGCCATGCGAGACGCATGCGCTCCTAGGCCTATCGCTCATTCGGCGCGGCGCATCCCGACACGCTGAGACGGCGGCAGAATATACTCCCCAGAACACGATAGGGCGGGAGGTCGCGGCTTCAGTTGGCTTCGGAAAAAGGCGATGAGCAGGCAAAAAGCAAGAGAACACGGGGGCGACTTAGCCTCGCCGCGCTCTCGTGCTTGACGCTCGCAGGATGCCTGATCGCCATGACAGGACCGGGCTGCTCCTCGAAAGGCAGTTCGAAACAAGCTTCTGCCGCCCCTAAGCCCCAGGCTCCCGCCGACCCGTGGGTGCTGGCGACCCTTGACCCCTCGGACCCCACGCCCGCCTACCTCTCGAACGGCCTGGTCGGGCTCCGCATCGGGCGAAACGGGTTTGGATGGTATGGCGAGGGCGGTGATACCGGCTTTCTTCTCGCTGACGAATATGAGTCCGAAGGGGAAGAGAAGATTCTGCCGGTCGACAACCCGCTCAACTTCGGCATCACCTTGGAAGGGAAGAGAGTCGAGCCTGCGCCCGGCCAACCCTATCGGCAACAGCTCGACATGCGGGTGGGGCTGTTGACGACGGCCTATCGCACCGACTCCGGGGTCGAGGTCTCCGTCGAAACGGCGCTCCATCCGACGCTCCGCATGGCCGCGACCCGCGTTACGCTCAAGAACCTCAAGGGTCTTGCTGGATCGATTCTGCTCAGCCTCACCTCGAAGGGCGTCCCAGAAGCGGCGCGCGATCCGCTGAATGCCCTCTGGAGGCTGGGACCTTCCGGGACGCAGTGCTGGGTCGCGCAGTCGCTTTCGGGGTCCAGTCAAGTGGAGCCGATGTTCGTTCGAGCGGGGACTCGCGTCAACTTCAGCGAGGCGGAGAAGGAGGTCGTCTACGAACTCACCGCGTCTGTGGCCGCGAGCCAGAGATACCCCGGCCTGATGTCGGCGAGGGACTATGGGATCCGCCTTGCCGACGGCTGGGACGCCCCCACTCCCCCGCTGGGGTTTGAGGAGGTACGTTCGGCGGCGGAGGCGCACTGGCGGGAAGCCTGGACGACCGATATTGTGATCGACGGTCCGGTGGAAGACCAGCAGGCGGTTCGGTCGTTCCTTTTCTACCTCCGCTCGTCGCTTTCGCCGAACGCGCCGCTCGCGCCGGGGCCGTTCGGACTTTCGAACGCGGCTTATAACGGCCATGCCTTCTGGGACGCGGACGTTTGGGTATTTCCCGCGCTTGCTTGGGTCGATCCCGAAGCGGCGGCGCAAGTGGCGGCACAGCGCGCAAGCATGGCGCTTCAGGCGAGGGCGAACTTCCTCAGCAAGAGGTCTTGGGGTCCAGCGTTTCGATCGATGGCCGAGAAGCCCGTCCCGCGCTCGCTTTCGCCTCTGCAATACCCGTGGGAGTCCTCGGCGAGCGGGCTCGAAGTGTCGCCGACCGAGACCAAGCAGCAGCATCACATCACCGGCACGGTGGCCTTTGGGCTGGCGCTGGCAGGGGCCCTTGGCATCGCGGAGCCGCAGGAGGTCGAGCAGATCATCGCTGGCGCGAGTGACTTCTACCTTTGGAGGGCGGAAGAGCGGGGAAGCGAGTTGGAGATTCGATCGGTGGTCAGCCCCGACGAGTTTCACACCGGCGATAACGACCTATATACGAACCTCGTGGCGCAGTGGTGCGTCAACGGGGGGAGTTGGGAGGGGCCTCCAGGCTCTTCCAAGTTCAAGCTCCCCCGCGACGAAATAGGATTTCTCACCTACGACGGCGACCCCCTGAGGAGCTACAAGCAGGCGGCGGCGGTGCTCGCGATCTTCCCGCTGCAAAACCCCAGCGCCGAGGCCGAAGCAAGGACGATGCTCGCACGCTTCGAGGGCAAGATCACCCCGAACGGCCCGGCGATGAGCGATTCGGTCCACGCAACGATCTGGGCTCGGCTCGGGGAGGGAGATCGGGCGTATGAGGCCTGGCAAAAAAGCTGGAGACGCTTCACAGGGAATCCACTTTTGCTGTTCAGTGAGAAACCGAGGACCCCAAAGACGTATTTTCTAACAGGGGCCGGCGGATGTCTTCAAACCGTCGTCCACGGATTCCTTGGGATTAGGATAGACTCTCAGAGGGACCCCAAGGCTTCGTGGAGCGCCCCGATCAAAATGAACAGATGGATTTCCGCAAGACCCCACCTTCCTTCAGCGTGGAGGAGCGTCGAGTTCAAAGGGCTCCGGCTGCTGGGGAGGCGCTACGATCTTATGGCGACTCATGAAGGGATTTCCGTCCAAGAGGTGAAATAGAAACTATGGCGAATGTCGTTCTAACCGTTGACTGTGAAGCTGCGCACCACGACAGGTGCTACACCCGAGAATACATCGATGTCCTCGAATCCAACTTCGTGCCGGCCACTTGGCTGATCCATGTGTCGATGAAGGACCCAAGCGCGAACACCCACCTTTACTATCGGGAATACGTTCACAAGATTCCGAACTGGCATGAAATCGGGATGAAGGTCAACTTTGAGAACGATCGAGGGTACGTCGAAGACGAAGTCGAGCGAGGCAACATCATCCGAGTCGCTAAGGATACGCTGAAGTCGCACCTCGTGAAGTGTACGAGCTTCCGCGCGGGGTGCTTTGCGCTGCTCCCTTCCGACCTGAAATACCTCGAGGATGTGGGGATCATCGTGGACAGTTCGATCGTGCCGGACGCCGATTACCGGATGTTCGTTGACTGGTCGGGCGCGCCCAGCGAGCCCTATCACAGCGACAAGGAGAACCTCAAGAAAGCGGGCTCCAACAGGATTCTTCATATACCGGTCGCCACGCACGACGGCCAGTATGGATACCTCGACAACGGGTTCGAAACGATTCAGCCGCTCCTTGAGGCGAACCTCGACCGCGAGGTGATTTGTCTGGGAATGAGGGACTACATGGACGCAGTCGAAACGCTGGAGAAGACCATTCGGTTCCTTCGCGCGCGTGGGGCCCACTTCACAACCCTGACGCAAGCCGCGAGCGAGCACTTTGAGCATCATGAAGCGCTAGCCGGGGTCTAATCGCAAGTGGATGACCTTCGTTCATTGCGCCGACCTCCACCTGGATAGCCCCTTCGAGGGGATGCTCGACGAGCCTGAGATCGCCGAACTCTTGCGCGAGGCGACGTTCAGGGCGTGGGAGCGGGTCGTCGAGACCGCGCAGATCGAGAACGCCGACTTCGTGCTCATCGCGGGGGACGTGTATGACTCGAGCGATCAGAGTCTGAGAGCGCAACTCAAGTTCCTCGAGGGGCTTGAGAGGCTCCACGAGGGCGGGATTCAGGTCTTCGTCGTCCACGGCAACCACGACCCGCTTTCGACCTGGAAGGCAAGGCTTCAGTTCCCGCCCAACACGCACCGTTTCACGGATCAGGCCGTTTCGCGAGCCGACGTGGTGCGCGAAGGCGAGGTCCTGGCTCATGTATTCGGATATAGCTTCCCCACGCGGGACGTCACTACCAACGTCGCTCGGAGCTTTCGCCGGGAGTCGGACGAGGTGTTTTCGATCGGCCTTCTCCATACGAACGTCGGAGGCAACGCAACCCACGCCAACTACGCGCCTTGCAGCATCTCCGATCTGGTTGAAGTGGACCTCGACTACTGGGCCCTGGGGCATATCCACCAACCTCAGTTGCTCCGGAACACCCACCCGTACATCGCGTATTCAGGCAACACCCAAGGGCGGCACATCCGAGAGCCGGGGCCACGAGGGTGTTTTGTCGTGGGGACGGACGGCCTAAACATATCGCGGCACGACTTCGTAGAGACCTCGACCGTTCGCTGGCTGGAGGAAACGGTGAGCATCGCGCCCTTCGAGAACCTGGACGGGCTCCTCCAAGCGATCGAGGCGCGATCGACGGAGATTCGCGCCAACGCCGACACCCGCCCGACGCTTGTTCGGTGGGTTCTAACGGGAAGAGGCGCGCTGCACGGAGTCCTCAAACAGGGCTCGACGATCGCTGACCTCCGGGACAATCTGATCGACTTCGAACGTGCGCGTGTCGACTTCGTTTGGCCCGAATCCATCCAGACGGAGTCCCGTCCACTCGTCGACCTCGATGCACTGCGAGAGCAAGAGCGTTTTGTGGGGGAATTCGCTCGCTGCGCAGAGGAGGTTCGTAAGTCAGGAGGCGAGGCGATCCGGGCGGTACTCGCCGCACAACCCGAATACGGCAAGCTCTCGGACGTGATCGAGGCGATGCCCGACGATGACCTCTTGGAGTGCTTGCACCAAGGGGTCTGGAGCGGACTGGACCGACTCGAGGAGCGAGAGGGCTGAACTGTGGTACTTCGCAACCTCAACGTAAGGGCGTTCGGAGTCCTTGAAAACCAAGAGGTGAAGGGGCTTTCGCCCGCGATCAACCTCTTCATCGGTCGAAACGAGAGCGGCAAGACCACGCTCATGCGGTTCATCGAGTTCATCTTGTTCGGGTTCCCGAGGAGATTTGGCGGGAACCGGTATGACCCTCCAGGAAGCGAGCACCAATCCGGCTCGCTGGAGGTCCTCCTCCGCGAGGGGTCGCAAGTTTCGATTCAGCGGAACCTGAACGAGTGCCGAATCCGGGACGCCGCAGGGATCGTCCAAGCGGCTGAGCCCTCTGCGCTCTACTTTCGAGGGATCGACCGCGACGCGTTCGAACGAATCTACTGCGTCGAACTCGAAGAGCTAAAGCGCGGCGACCTCCTTGATCCTGCGCGGACGGCGAGTTGGCTCTTCTCCGCCGGTGCGGGTCTCGGTGGGGTCTCCCTTGCCGACGTTCTCAAAGGGCTCGATGCTGAGATCGCCAAGATCACCGCCCCCCGCTCGCGCACCGCCGAACTCGATCGCGTGATCCAAGGCATCAAGAACAACCAGCGCCAGATACGGGAATTGCGATCGGAGGAGGGCCACTACACGCAATTGGTTGCCCGCAGGCAACAACTCCGGGCGGAAGTCCAGAAGCTCGAAGACGATATGGCGCGGGCGGGAGTCAGGCAGAAGGACCTCGAAACCCTCTCGCGGGCCCGCGAGCCCGTTCTCGCCTTGCAGAGGGCCGAGGACTGGCTCGCCGAGACCGAAGACGTGGCGGACTTCCCCAGGGACGGTTATGAAACGGCCAAGAGGTTGCGCGCGGAGATCGTCGACTTGGAAACGGAGTTGAGCGACGCTTCTGCGAACGCCAAAGCCCGCTCCATCGAGATCGAGTCCCTCGAAGTCTCTGAATCCGTGCTTGAGCAAGAGCCGGAGATCAACGCCCTTGCGCGGGAAAGGGAAAAGTATGCGGAAGCCTGCTCCTCGCTCATCGACCTGGAACGTACGCTGGAGGAGGAACGGCGTAGCCTCGACCGCGGACTCGCTGAACTCGGTCCGGAATGGCACTCAGACACCGTCGGCAGGGTGGACATCTCGATGCCGTTCCGCTCCAACATGAGGGTCCTTGCCGAGAAACTAGCGCAGTCGGAATCGGCGATCAGCGGACCCCGACATCGCCTGCAAGCCGCTGGGGAGCGCCAAGAGGAGGTCCGGCGCGAAATCGAGCGGGTGCGATCGGAAGGCGAAACCCAAGCAGGGGAAGGCGCCACACTCGACCAGGTCTTCGAAAAGCGAGACCAACTCGACGAGCTTCAGCGGGAGCGAATGGAGGTGCAAACCCTTCGCGAAAGCCTCCGTGCCAAGGAGCAGCTCGCGAACTCTCGAACGGGCGGAAAGTCCTCTCCTCAGGGTTGGCTCTCGCTGGTTCTCGGAGCGCTCCTGCTGGGAGTCGCTCTCGTCACGTGGGCGGACCTTCCGGCGGTAGCCCGAACCGGAACTCTGCTGGTCGCGGCTGCGCTTGCAGGGATTGGCGTTTGGGCGCTCGTGGCCGGGCGTCGAGAGTCGGCCGACCCCGCATCCACAGCCGATCAAACAGAGGAAGCGAGCCGGATTAGGGAAGAGGTCAAGAGCCGGGAGAGTCGGATCGACCAGTTACGCGAGTCGCTCGGGCTTTCATCGCCCCTCAGTTCCGTCGAAGTCGAGAGGTTGCAGCGGGTTCTGAGGGAGCAAGAGGAGGCCGCCAAGAAGCGGAACGAACACGTCGCGCGGCTAGCGGCTTTGGGGCGAGACCTCGACTCGGCCACAGAGAGATCCGCAGTCGCCGAGAAGGAATTGGAAGAGTCCGAACGCTTGCGGGATGAGGTTAGGGCGGAATGGAACGATGCGCTCGCCTCTGCAAAGTTCCCGCCATGCGCGCCGGAACTCTTTGAGGGCTTCCTCAACAGAGTCGATTTGACCAGGCGAGCGATTGAAGGGATCGCAGCCGCGGAAAGGAAGCTGTCGGCGAATCGGGACTACATATCCAATATCCAGCAGACGATCGCCTTGGCCGCGAACAAAGCCGGCATCCGAGTCGATGCTTGCGCACCTTCGGGGATCGACACGCTGGTCCAAGCGCTCGAAGGAGCCCGACGCCAAGATGCCGAAAGGGCGCAGCTTGTTGCATCCTTGAACGAGCTAACTTCGCAAGTTACTGGGTTGACGGAGCGAGTCAACTCTCGAAAGGAATCGCTGGCGAAGCTGTTTGCGAGGGCGGGTTGTGCCGACGCGCAGGAGTTCGACCTAGCGTTTGGGAAATTCGCCAAGCGCTGCGAGGCTCTCGACTTGGCTCAACAAGCGAAGAATACATTGCTGGCTTTGGTGGGCGGAGAAGCGTCCGTGCAACGAGTTCGAACCGGGGTCGAAGGGCTCGACGAAGTCTCGCTCAACACGGAACTACGAGAACTCAGTGAGGGGATCGAAGCCTACAAGATCAGCTTCAGAAACGCGTATGAAGAACAGTCGCTCATCACCCGCAGCATCGACCAACTCGCGCACGACACCCGACTGAGCGCCGCCTTGCAGCAGAAGAAGACCCTCGAAGCAGAGAAGGGGCAGTGGGCAAGGCGCTGGTGCGAACTCGTCCTTTGCCGGGAGTTGATTCGAACCGCCAAATCGAAGTACGAGCAGGAGCGCCAGCCCAAACTGCTGCAGATTGCGAGCGAGGTGATCGCTGACGTAACTGAAGGCCGTTATGGCGTGGTCGGGAAGATGGAGGGCGGCATCGAGCTTGAAGACCGCACGACGACGGGCTCCAAAGGGCACGAGGTTTGGAGTAGCGGCCTCGCCGATCAGGTGTACTTGGCCTTGCGGCTCGCGGAAGCTCAATCCGAATCCGCTCAGGAGCCCCTGCCTGTACTCCTCGATGACGTGCTGGTCCGATCCGACCCGGAGCGACAAGTCGGCATCGCCCGAGCGCTCGTGCGGTTCGCCCAGACGGGACAAGTGCTCCTGTTTACGTGTCAGCCTTCGATGCTTGACGTGATTCAGAAGGCCGTCTTCGAACTGAACGCGTCGGAACTGCCGCTTTCCGTTTTCGAGGTTCAGAACGGCCAAGTGGCCCAAGCCGTCCCGAAAGCCGGGTAAGGGCTAGACCGCCTCGCCGAGATAGGCCTCGATCACCTTCGGATTGTTGCGAATCGCTTCTGGCGGACCCGCCGCAATCTCCTCGCCGTGGTCGAGCACGACGATCCGTTCACATAAGTTCATCACGAAGCGCATATCGTGTTCGATGAGCAGGACCGTTTTGCCGAACGAGTCGCGCAGCTTGCGAACCGTCTTCAAAAGGTCCTCAGATTCCTGCGGGTTCATTCCGGCGGCAGGCTCATCGAGCAGAATCAGTTCGGGCTTCGTCGCCATCGCTCGCGCAATTTCGAGCCTGCGCTGCTTGCCGTAGGGAAGGTCGGCCGCCCGCGCGCCACTGACGTCGGAAAGGTTCATCAGTTCGAGAAGGTCAAGCGCCTCCTGACGTAGCGCGAAGGTCTCGCTCGTGGCCCGGGGCAGACATGCGAGCGCTTCTGCCAGCGTACAGTGGTGCCGCAAAAACGCCCCGACCATGACGTTCTCTAGCGCCGTCAGCGAACCGAACAGCCGGATGTTCTGAAAGGTGCGGCACACTCCCTTGCGCGCGATCTGGTGGGGCCTCAGTCCGCACAGCGATTCCCCCCGAAACTGAATCGACCCGGAAGTCGGCTTGTAGACCCCCGTGACCATGTTGAAGACCGTCGTCTTTCCCGCGCCGTTCGGACCGATCAGCCCGAAGAGGTCGCCGGGTTCGATGGCGAATGAGACGTTGTTGACGGCTACGAGGCCCCCAAAGCGAATCGTCAGGTTGTCAACGGACAGCAGGCTCACGATCCCTTCTCCCTCCCCTCCCCGAATAGGAGCGAGCGTACAAACGCCCAGCTGAACTCGTGGTGCCCCATCGTTCCTTGGGGCCTCAAGATCATCACAAAAACCAGCGCGATGGAAAACACGGCCCAACGCAAGTCGCTTGGCGTGTACGTCGTTTCGCCGATTAGCTTTTCGAGCGGGCCGATTTGGTGGAGGCCCTTGGCGATCCAAGGCGTCAGTAGCACGACGAGCGCAAGGGAGCCGCCAAGCAAACCGAACCTGGGAAGAGCCGTCTTACGTGCAGGCGTCAGCAAGACCCCAACGAAGATCGCGATCATCAGAGCGAACCCACCCGACTTGATCACCCACGAAAGATTGAAGTGATAAAAGAGATTTCCCAGATACAGCAGCCCCGCGCATCCGGCGAGGCCCAAAACGGTGAGAAGCGGGCGGATTTTGCCGTCGATTCTCAGGAGCTTTCGCTTGGACGACTGCTGGTATCCAATGAACACCAGGGCCGCCGAAATGACAAGCGCAATGAGGACGATCGCTGGGATGTTGGTGAGCTTGCGCAGGCCCTCCTCCAGCATTTTCAGCGAGATGCCCGCCAACGCGCTCCCCGTGATGCTGCCCGTTCCGCCGATCACGACCATCGCCACAAGGATGAAGCTCGTGTCCATCTTGAAGTCGTCGGGCGCGACTGAGCCGTTGTAGTGGGCGAAAAGCGCGCCTGCCATCCCCGCGATCGCCGTTCCGATCACAAAAGCCGTCACCTTGATTCTCGTCGTGTTGACGCCGGTCGCATCTGCGGCGAGCTCATCTTCGCGAACCGCCAAGAACCCGAGTCCGTGGGCGTGCTTGAGCAGGTTTCTCGAAACCGCGAGGGTCCCGATCAGGAGCAGGAAGATCATCCAAAGCTCGGTGGTCTTCGGGATGTTCTGCAGCCCATACGCTCCGCCGAGGTCCAGCCGCCCCACGGTATCGAGCCGCGACGAAAGCGAGGACTGCATGAGGAGCGTGACGAGCCAGCAAACCAAGCCGCCCCCAGCGAGTTTCACGAGAAACAACAGCCTTCCCACTAGGCCTTTGCGGGCAGGGAGCGCCTTGCGCACGACCCAAACATAGCCCACAAGAGCAGCCACGAGCAGCACCAGGCCCACCACGAAAGTCAGCGTGAAAGAAGTGCCTCCGCCGTCCTGATTCCTCAACATCACGTTGACGATCTCGCCGAAGCCGAGAGTCGCCACGGCCAAGTAATCCCCGCGCAGCCGCAAGGAGGGCAAACCGACCAGGAGACCGGCGATTGCAGCCGCAACTGCGCCGACGACGAGCATCAACACCATCCAAGGGACTTGGGGGATCCCCGACCGCTCCATGAAGAGAACGGTGACCTTGCCTGAGGTGATCGCCCCAATGAGATAGAACGCCGCGTGGCCGATGGAGAACTGCCCGGTGATGCCGTTGATGAGGTTGAGGCTCACCGCCAAAGTCGAAAATAGGAGCGCGAGAACCAAGAGCCGCACGTCATAAATCCCCATCTTGGGGGTGACGAACGTATGGAAGGCATATAGGAAGGCGACGAGCGCGGCGACGCTGGCCAGCCGGGCCGTCCAGAAGGGCACGGGCCGATAGGGGTTCGGCGACACGATGGAGTTGATAATGGCTGGGGTCGTTGCCATGCTACACCTTGTCTGAAGTGCTCCCAAAGAGGCCGCCGGGCCGGAACAGCAGAATGCCGATGAGGATCACAAAGGCCACAGCATCGCGATAACCGGCATAACCGGCCCAAACCACGAGCACTTCGGCAAGCCCCATAATCAAGCCGCCCACCACCGCGCCGGGGATGTTGCCAATGCCTCCAAGGACGGCGGCGACAAACGCCTTGACGCCGGGAATCAGCCCCCAAAAGGTGTGAAGCGGAGTGCCGAAACTGGTGGCGCTCATCATTCCGCCTGCCCCGGCAAGGCTCGACCCGATCACAAACGTCACGACGACCACGCGGTCGACATTGACGCCCATGAGGGCCGCAGTGCTGAAGTCGTGGGCGACAGCTCGCATGGCGCGACCCATCGACGTTCGGGTCACGAACTGCCAGAGCAGCAGCATCAGCGTCGCAGTGACTGCCAGAACCGCGACCTGACTCTGCTGGAGAGAAATGCCGAACAGCGTGAAGGACTTGGCAAGAACGTTCACCTCTTCGACGATGGAGGGCTGCGGTGAGGTTTGAAACACGAGCCTGCCCGAATACTCGATGAACAGCGAGACGCCGACGGCTGTGATCAAGACCGAGATTCGGGGCGCGTTTCGGAGGGGCCGATAGGCGAGTCGCTCGATGGTCACGCCAAGTAAGGCGCAGCCAGCCATCGCCACGACCAGCATCAGGATCAACAGAAAATAAGGGTTATAGGCCGTCCGATCCAGCCACACCATGGAGGTGTAGTAGGAAAGGTAAGCGCCGACCATGTAGATGTCGCCGTGGGCGAAGTTGATCAGGCGCAGAACGCCGTACACCATCGTGTAGCCGAGGGCGATAAGCGCGTATACCGCCCCCAGCTGCACTCCGTTGACGAGCTGCTGGGGAAGTTGACCCCAATCGAGCCCCATCGATTACTCGCTCTGACCTTCCGCTTCCGTACCCGCTCCCGCTTTCGCAGACGGGTCGAATACGAAGAACGGAATCTGCTTGTAGGCAAGGAATCCGCCCTTTTCGACCTTGAGCATCAGCGCGGGCTTCTGCGCGTTGCCGTCAGCCCCAATGGAGATCGTTCCCGAAACACCCCGGACTTCGTTGGTTCCCGCAATCGACTCCATCAACGAGCGGCTATTGAGTTCCTTCGTTCGCTTGAGGGCGTCGAGCATCACGAGCGCGGCGTCATAGCCGAGCGCGCCCATCGCAGTGGCGGGCTCCATGTTGTATTTCGCCTTGAACTTGGAGACGAACTCTTTGACCTCCGCCCGGTCCTCGCTATTATGATAGTGGTTCAGGAAGTACCCGCCGATGATCCCAGCGCCGCCGGAGTCGAGCAGCTTCGAGCTGTCCCAGCCGTCTCCGCCGATCATGGGAACGTTGAGGCCGACCTGCTCGCGTTGCCGAGCGATAGGGCCGACTTCGGTGAAGTAGCCGGAGCAGAAGAGCCCGTCGGGATTCGCGGATTTCACGTTCGTCAACTGTGCCTTGAAGTCGAAGTTGCCTCCGCTCTCATAGAACTCTTCGGTCGCAATCTTGCCGCCGAAGGACTCAAAAGCTTGCTTGAACACGTCGGAGAGTCCCACGGAATACGGCTGCTTCTTGTCGGTCATGACGGCGACGTTGCGAAGCCCCAATTCGTCGTAGGCGAACTTCGCGATCGCCGCGCCTTGGAAGTTATCCGTGAAGCAGGCTCGGAAGACCGCCGCTCCCGCTTGAGTCACTTCGACCTTGGTTGCACCGATGGCGACGATCGGGACGCCCTCTTCTTGAGCGACCGCAGCAGCCTGAATGGTGATGCCGCTCGACACTTCGCCAAGCAAGCCCAGCACCTGATCCTCGCCGATCAGCTTGATCGCTGCGGACTTCCCGACTTCAGGCTTCGAGGCGGTGTCTTCGATGACGAGCTGGACCTTCTTTCCGTCCAGGCCGCCAGCCGCATTGAACTCATCGACGGCAAGCTGCGCGCCCCGCAGAGAGTCTTCGCCCCAGGGCTGAAGCTCGCCGGTAAGACTGGCGATGATGCCGATCTTGACGTCGCCGCTCGAGTAAGAGTTCCCCTCTTTGCCCGGCATGGCGCGCCCTGAGGTGGATCCGCCATCCGGTCCACCGCCGTTGCCTCCGCCGTTCGTTTCGCTGGGTGGGTTACAGCCAACCAGCAGTCCCATTGCCAAAAGGCTTCCTATGGAAATCGCGGTTATTCGAGTCATCGATAGCACCTCTGAAGAATTAGGATCGGATCACCTTGTTCGCTGGGGCGCGCCTCAGACCGTTTCTGGCGCCTTCAAGCCATGCGAACCGAGGCCGACCCCTCTTTCGTTTGCGAAGTATAGCTAAAAACGTCGCAGGATGTGCCCCTTCCGAGCGAGAATGTGCGGAATCCCACTCCTGACGCTTGGTCTGAAGAACGACGCGGCGGGAACTACCTTCTTTGTGAGACCCCGCTCGACAGTCCCGTACAGGTTCGGCGAGAGGTCACTCGTCGCCTAGGACGAAGCTGGGGCCGCCTGATTCGCTCTGCGGCTCGATCCGGATGCGCTTTCGAGGGCGTTGGGGCCGTGCCTTGTCGTCAGGTTCCGCTCGACTCTCGGTGGGTCGCTGCTCAGGTGGTTTCTCCTCAGCCGGGCGCGCTTCGAATCGCTGCGGCTTGGGGTGGGAATCGCCCGACGGTTCGCCCCATTCCCTCAACTTGGCGGCCAAATCCACGCCGAAAAGCTGCTTGATTTGTTCAAGCGTGGAGACGGCCCTACCGGGCAAGGAAGCCTGCTCGCCGTCCACGGAATCGATGATCGTGACCTTTTCGACATGAGTCTCTGCCAGAACGTTGCTCATGGCCTCGATGACCTGGGGCAGTTTCTGCAAGAGGAGCAAGTCCTTGCCGTGGGCGCCAGCCTGTTCGAGCGAAGCAGCCACCTTCTTGAGCGCTTCGGCCCTTGCTCGGCCTTCTTCGATGATCGCGGCGACCTCGGCGATCGCGGCGGCTTCCTTCGACTTTGCTTCGGCGAGAGCAGGTTGAATCACGTCGGCGTCGAGTTGCCTGCGAACCTGTTCCATCCGCGCCTTCTGAACCTCGACCTCTGCGAGAGCCCGCGCTACGGCGGCGTTGACCTCGGCGAGTTCTTCCGCGACGAGCGCGTCCTTGCGGGATCGGATGTCTGCGAGTTTTCGTTGGGCCTCCGCTTTGGCGATGGCGGTCTGGGCATCGACCTGAGCCTTGGTTTCTTGTTCGAGGTTTTCCGAGGAACGGACCACCGAGTCGGCGTGGGCGATCGCTTCGGCAATCCTCGCCCGGCTCACGATTTCGGCGTTGCGCTTCCGTCCGATCGAATCCAGATACCGCACTTCGTCGGAAACGGTCTGAATCTTCATCGTGTCCACCACAAGGCCGAGCGCCGTCATGTCTTGTTCGACCTCCAGCACGAGTCTCTCGGCGAACAAAATCTTGTCCTCATTTACCTGCTCGGGGGTCATGGTCGCCAAGATTCCCCGAAGGCTGCCTTCGAGAGTGGATTTGGCTATGGCGATGATCTCTTGCCGGGACTTGCCCAGAAACCGCTCGATGGCGTTGTTGAGCAGAGGCTCATGCCCCGCTACCTTGACGTTGGCGACGCCTTGCACCGAGAGAGGAATGCCGCCCTTCGAATAGGCGTTGACGGCGGTGACATCGATCACCATGTTCGTCAGGTCCATCCGATCGACCCTTTCGAGCATCGGGATGCGCCAACCGAACCCGCCTTTGATGATTCGGTAGCCCACGATCCGGTTGCCCACCCTTCGTTTGCGCCCCGTGAAGATCAGGACCTCGTTCGGCGGGCAGTTGTAGATGATCCCGCGAAGGCTGAGCGCCCCAAGGACGATCGCTCCCAAGATGCTCGCGGCGATCGTGAGGATCGTCGTCGGCTCGAAACTGAACAGCGCGTAATGGATCATTCCTTTTTCCCCTGGCCTCGGTCGGTCTCGTTCTTCGTCGAGCCAAACCGCGCGATCCTACCGGGCACGTCGATGCCGGTGGTGTCGGCGACCGAATCGAAGATCAGCTTCAGCATCGACGGGTAGTTGGCCATGTACCGGGAGAGGGCGGTGCCCTTGCCGTTGTCGATGACGTTGACGGTGTCCACCGAGAGCTTGGCGACGCCCAGCGCGGCCTTCTCCAAAATCGTCTCGAGTTCGTCGATCAGGAGAATCGTCATCGCCGCATCCCCGCTCGCCGCCCACGCTTCGTTCAAGAGATCGACGGTTTTTGCCGCCGCCGCGCCCCTCTCACGCACGATCGCCGCCTCGCCGCGGGCCAGGTTTTCTTGTGCGGTCCTTTGCGCCTCTGCGGGCAAAACCCTATCGACAGAAAGCCGGATCGATTCGAGTTCAGCGCGAATCCGCTGGAGTTCCTGCTCGGCCTTTGCGCGGGCTTCGCGGGCGGCTGCGGCGGTCCGCTCCTCTTCCGACTTGACCTCCGCTTCCAAGTTCGCTTGAATCATGCGAAGCTCGTTCCGCATCTGAGCGATCTTCGCTTCGACGTTGGCTTTGGTCACGTTCGCGCGGCCGTGGTTTTCGGCCTCAACCAGTTCGGCTTCCCGTTTGGCGTCGCTCTCTGCGATTTCGGCGTCCTTGATTACGTTGGCGATGGCCTCGCGGCCGATCGAGTCGAGGTACTTCTGATCGTCCGAGACGTGCAGAATCTTGAGCGTATCGAGGTGGATGCCGAGCTTGCCAAGATCAAGTTCGGACTCTCGGCTGAGCTCATCTGCGAACTTCAAACGGTCCTCATTGACCTCTTCGGGGGTCAGCCGCGCCAACACCCCACGAAGGTGGCCTTCGAGGGTCTCCTTGCCCACGCGGCGGATCTCGTTCGGATCGCGGCCCAAGAACCGCTCGATGGCGTTCGGGATGACGTTCTCATCGCTCGAAATCTTCACATTGGCGATCGCATCGACGTTCAGCGGAATCCCCCCTTGCGAATAAGCGCCGCGAATGGAGATCGGCACTTCGATGAGCCCGAGGTTCATCCGGTGGACCTTCTCGATAAACGGTTTGCGCAAGCCCCTGCCGCCCATGACCAACCGATACCCTCGCCTTGAACCGTCAGCGAGCCTCACCTTAGAGCCAGAGAAGATCAAGGCCTCGTTGGGAGGACAAATTTGGAGGAGTGACTTGACGACTTGAAGCAGAATTAGGACTCCGCCAACGAGCATCCCGGCCCAAAGAAGCCCCGCGCCGACGTCTCCCAACTGACCCAGCATCATTTGCGTTTGTTCGACTGCCAAGAAGCTCAACTTCAACCCCCTCCGTCACTCAAGTATCTTTTCGAGTGGAACTACCGATACCTTGCCCTCTTCGAACCCCACAATCACGACCTGCTCGCCCTCTTCATAGGTCTCGCCTGCCTCGGAAAGCGCCAAGAAGTCGATCGTCTCGCCCTTTACGCTGCAACGAACTCGCCCCGGCAATGCGCCTCGAACAGGTACGAGAACCTTCGCCTCTCTGCCAAGGATGTCCTTCTCTTGAAGCGAAGAATCGACCTCTTGCGAGCGGAGGTAGCGCATTCCGTACGATACGGCGAGCCCCGTAAACACGCCCGCCGACAGGGACCAGGCGAAGACAGATGCCGGACTGACTCGGCCAAGGAGGGTCAGAGCAATCCCCAAAACCCCCATGACGGCGCTCGCATAGGTCCAGAACCGAAGCGAAAAGAAGGGCATCCAAGGCAGGATCGAGTCGCCGTGGTGCGAGTCATGCGCGGCGTCGCCGTGAAAGTCCGAGTCGGCGTGGAAATCGGCGTCCCCGTGAAAGTCCGTGTCGCCGCTGAAGTCGGTGTCGTGGTCGTGCGCAGCGCCGAAGACGCCCAGCAAGATGAGAACTCCGCCCGTTGCGGCAAGTGCGACATACAACGCAAGCATCGAACCCAAGACTCCTTTAGGCGGACCTGTGGCCGCCTACTTCCCATACAGTTAACCCGATCTTGAGGTTGCAGCCCGCGGAGTGCGGGTAATTTGTTCTTCATGATGCGGAATCGGTGGATCGTCCTCGGGGCAACGGCGGCTTTGGCGCTGGGGTCGGCTTGGGCCGGCCTGAGCTACGGGCCGAGGTCGGAAGCGCGCAAGCCCGAAGCCCCTCTCGCCCCTGCGGTCAAGCTGGCTACGGGCTTCGTGTTCCATGACGCGAACAAGAACGGAAAGCGCGAACCTGGCGAGCGAGGATTGGGTGGGGTCAGAGTGTCGAACCGCAGGGATTTCGCCACCACCAACGCCCAAGGTCGATGGCAGCTTCCGATCCCGGACGAAAACGACTCGATCTTCTTCGTCGTCAAGCCTGGCGGGTGGCGAACCGAAGTCGACATAAAGCAGCTCCCACGCTTCTATTACATCCACAAGCCCAAGGGGTCGCCGAAATCTCGCTATCCAGGCGTGGCCCCAACCGGCCCGCTTCCTGCCTCCATCGACTTTCCGCTCCAACCGCAAGAGGAGTCGAGGAGCTTTCGCGCCCTGTTCTTCGGCGACACTCAACCTCGCAATGTACGGGAAGTGGATTACATTCGGCACGATATCGTCGAACCGCTGATCGGCAAAACGGACGCGAAGTTCGGAGTGACGCTCGGGGACATCGTGTTCGACGATCTGAGCGTCTTTGAACCGCTGATCGACACGATCGCGCTCCTGGGCTTGCCTTGGTACAACGTCCTCGGCAATCACGACATCAACTACGATTCACCGGACGACGCGCACTCAGATGAAACCTTCGAGCGGTACTTTGGTCCGAACTACTACTCCTTCGACCATGGGCCCGTTCACTTTGTCGTGCTGGACAACGTTCACTATGCGATCAATCCCGAGACCAAGCGGGGGGGCTACACCGGGGCGTTTGGCAAAGAGCAGTTGGAGTGGGTCAAGAAGGACCTCGCCTTTGTCCCCGAAAGCAAGCTCATCGTTCTGATGATGCACATTCCTCTGACGGGAACCCGCGATCGGGAAGACCTGTACCGGTTGATCGAAAAGCGGCCCTACTCGCTTTCGGTCTCGGCCCACACCCACTACCAAGAACACCATTTCATCGGAGCGAAGGACGGCTGGAAGGGAAGGGAGCCGCACCACCACGTGGTCAACGTGACCACCTGCGGGAGTTGGTGGCAAGGCTCGCCCGACGAGTACGGCATCCCTCATGCCACCATGCGCGACGGCGCGCCGAACGGCTATGCGATCTTCTCGTTCGACGGCAATCAATACTCCATCGAGTTCCGCGCCGCTCGGAGGCCGCCGACCTACCAAATGCGCATCATGGCGCCGGAAGTCGTGGCTCAGGGCGAGGCCGCGCAGACCGTCGTATCGGTCAACGTTTTTGGAGGCACGGAGAAATCGAAGGTCGAGATGAAGGTCGGCGAAGGGAAGTGGCTCCCCATGACCCGCGCGCTTCGGCCTGACCCCGACTACCAGCAGATGTACGACAGGGACAAGGAGTTGAAAACCCCCTATCGCGCCCTACCGGCTCCCATCGATTCGCCCCATCTCTGGGAGGCGAAGTTGCCGGCCGGGCTGCCCAAGGGCATGCTTCCCATCCACGTCCGGACGACCGACATGTTCGGCCAGGTGTATTTGGCGACCCGCGGGATCACGCTGCGATAGGATCAAAAGAACCGCGGCGCGATAAGGAACGCGAGGCTCGTTACGGTCGCATAGACTAGGAAAACGATCGTGAGGAAGCCCATGATGTCGCGGAACTTCAGACCTGCGAGCCCGAGGAGCGGAATCGCCCAAAACGGCTGGATCGCGTCGGTCATCATATCGCCCCAAGCGTACGAGAGCACGGTCAGCGCGGGCGCGACACCAAGCTCGTTGCCCGCTTGCATGATATAGGGTGCCTCGATGAACCACTTGCTGCCCCCAGAGGGCACGAAGTAGTTGACGATGCCCGAATACCAAAACACGACCAGCGGGAACAGGCCCTCCGACGAGCCCTTTACAAATACGTCCGCCAGCTTGTCTTGCAGTGCCGTCGATTTGATCATGCCGTAAATCCCCGCATAGAACGGGAACTGGATGATTACGCCCCAAACGAACCCGCCGCCTGTACTGCACGCCTTCAGAAAGCTCCTCGGCGTCCAGTGAAGCAGTATCCCGCTCATCAGGAGGATGAAGTTCACGGTGTTGAGATCGAGCGCGAGGCCTAATGACTTGGAGCCGAAGTGCTGAAATAGGAACCATGCCGCAAGCACGGCCACAAAAAGCGTAGCCCAAGGAGCGCGCTCGATTCGGTCGCTCCAAGCGCCGCCCGCCTCCTCCGCCCCCCCCACGGGTTCCGACTCGCTCTTCGACGCGGGAAGTCCGACCGTTTGCTCCTTAGGGGGATGCAGCCGAACCGAGAGCGCCGCAACGACGATGATCACGATCAGCGTGAGGATCATGTTGAACCCAGAGAAGATCGTCGCCGAGGTGGGAATCAAGGGGATTCCGGTCTTGTCGGAGTGATCTTGCGTCGCCACGAGCAAGGGCGCTGAGGCGCTGAAGCCCGCGTGCCACGTGGTGGACATCCCAAGGTACGCGCAAGCGACGAGCAACCGAAAGTCGGCTTGAGGGCATCGCTTGGCGACGGTCTTCGCGCACACGGCCGAGGCGGAAATCGACAATCCCCAATTCAGCAGCGCCGAGATCATACTGAAAAGCGCGACGATCAGCACCGCGCGAGTGGGGGAGGTCGCTTTCGAGGCAAGAAGCTCGAGCAGATGGGCGACCGGCTTCGTTTGCGCCAGAACGTAACCGCCCAACATGATCAAACACATCTGCATCGCGAAGGGAAGAAGCTCCCAAAAGCCGCCTCCCCAAGCGTCGACAGCTTGAGAGGGAGTCGCGCCTCCCACCACAATGGCCAACACGAAAACGATCGCCGTTAGAATCACAGCGATGATGTATGCGTCAGGGACCCACCTTTGCGACCATAGCGTGAGGGCACCCGCAAGCCTTGAGATCATAAAGCCTCCTCGCCTTAGGGACGAGCGCGCGGGAACTGAGGCGTCGCAGCAGTGAGTGGCGCACTATAATGCGGCCATGAGTACGCTGAAATGGACTCGTCCCGTCGCGAGAGTCGCCATCGCGGCCACCGCATGCATCGGGTCGCTCGCGATTGCGGACCTGACGGAATCCTCGGCCCAAGGCGCGCAAGCCAAGGTCGGCTCAGTGGCAAAGCTGCTCGCGGAAGCCTCCGCCGACCCTGCTGCCCCGATCACGACGGCGCCCTTTGCCACCGGCGAGCATTGCTCGATCAACCTGCTGTCGGTGAAGGGTATCGTCCCTGCCCACTACCACGCGAAACACGAAGAAGCCGTGCTCATCGAATTCGGCTCGGGCACGATGAGGTTGGGGGACAAGAAGGTGCGCGTCGCGGCGGGGGACCTCATGCACATTCCCAAGGGCGTCGTGCATGGGTTCGTGCCTGATTCTGGGGGCGTGCGCGTAGTGTCGATATTTGCGCCTGCGTTCGATGGCAAGGATCGGGTGCTCGTTCCGCCGGGAGCATTGACCGGCAAGTAATAGTTCCGGCTTTCGTCGTTCTTGCCTCTGGCTGTAAGGAATCGGGCATACAATGCTCTAGCTTATGCGTTGGCGGTAAGAAAATGGAACGGAAGCGCTTGCTGATTTCGTGGCTACTGGGGACGGTTGGATGCGCCTACGTCCATGCCCAGATCCTCGCTGAATCCCGGTTTGACTCCGACCTTGAAGGTTGGATGGGCGTTGGCTGAAACCACGGATACTCCTGGCGGTCGTCAGGAGGAAATCCAGGTGGCTGTCTCCAGTGGGCCGAGCCTTGCGGGAGCACGTTCATGGCTGCGCCCAGCAAGTTCCTTGGCGACTGGTCGGGCCTTAGCGGCTTCGGCACGATTTCGTATGACATTAAGATCAACGTTCGCCCTGGGGACGGTGAGCCCAATCCGTTCGAGATGTGGCTCATCGGTCCAGGTGGCAGCTTGAGGTGGACGTCTCCGGGAGTGGACACCACGACAGACTGGATCACGATTCAAGCAAAACTCGACCCCGAAGACTGGACCGTTGATTCAGGGTCCTTCGAAGGAGTCCTTGCCGACGTACAGCAGTTTCGAATCCGCGTCCGAATGTTTTCCAACACGGACTTCAGTCAGGTGAACGGATTTGATAACGTCGTCGTGGCCGTGCCGGAACCAACAACGAGCGGGGTGCTCGCGGGCGCGGTAGGGATGTTCTTGCGGCGGCGGAAGCGCTAGGGCGTGCTGACGTGTCAGGCAGTCCAAATAGCGTTCTGCTGACTTTCGCGGCGTACTGATGCAACGCTGCCATAATCCTGCCTGCGAGGTGTTGCATGAAAACTAGCATTTGGATCGCTGCTGCCTTTTCGATTCTCATGGCGGGGTGCGGAAGCTCCGGCGAAACTGTGGTGAAGACCCCCGACGGGACCGTGACAGCGAGCAAGTCCGGAGACACAATGACGTTCAAATCGGACGAAGGAACGGCGACCTACACGCAAAACGACGCCGGGGGCGGCAAGGCGGTTTACGAAGGCAAGGATGGAGAAAAGTCGACCGTCGAAACCGCCACGACGCGAGACGACAAAGTGTTCCAGGGCCTCCTTTATCCGGGGGCTGAAGACGTAGCCGACAGTAACGTCATGGTTGAAACGCCCCAAGGACAGAACTGGGTGACGGAATTGAAGTCGAAGGACAGCTTCGCCACAATCGTCGCCTTCTACGAAAAGGCGCTTCCTGGAGCCCAAGTCGCCAAGTTCGACAACAACGCCGTGGTGAACCACTCGAAAGACGGGCGCATCGTGACGGTCGGGGTTTCGAAGGAAGAGGGCAAGGACGAGTTTTCGATCGCGATTTCGATCACGAAAGTCAAACCCGAGGCCTCTAAGGGCTAAGGCGAAGCTCGTTTCCGTCCGCCTGCCGCGGGCTTACGTGGAACGTGCGCTCGTGGGTGTAGACCACGGTCCCTGCGGGCGCGCCCTTTTGCTTCCGGACGTACTTGCGTAAAGCGCAATCGACGGCCACCATGCTGGAGTGCTTCTGTGGGCTGGACTTCGCTGCGATCTGGGCTGCAACGAGAAGGGCTTCGTGTGGAATCGAGTCCGGCTTGCGCTGGGTCGGAATCACCACGTGGGCCGACACGTCGCCGCGGACGTGCAGCCACCAGTCATCGGGCTTGGCGACGCGCAGCGTGAGGTAATCGTTCGCTTGGGCGTTCTCGCCGTAGAGAATCCTCACGTTCTTCGGGCCAATCAACTCGCGAATGCGATGGCCCTCGAAGGGACGGTCTTCCTGCCTCTTGGGTAATGCGGCCTCAATGATCCACCTCCTCTTCGTAGCCTCCTCTTCGACCCGGCGCAATTCAGATTCGGATGAGGCGCCTTCCACCCGAAGAAGGGCCTCTCGCAGGGCCTCCCCATCGGCTGCAAGGCGTTTGGAGTGGGAGAGCAGGTGAGGAGCGCGCTCCTTGGCCTTGCGGGCCTTTTCAAAGAGCAGGTTCGCGTTCTCGATCGCGCTAAGGTCGGAGTCCAATCGAACCCGAACAGTTTCCCCATCGAACCCAACGAGGTCGACGCCGTCCGACCCTGGAGGAATCTGGGAGGCATAGGCTAGGACAAGTTGGCCGAGGGCCTGGAATTCCGAGGCTCGCTCTCCGGCGCGGGCCTGCTCGCGGAGATCACTGAGCGCCGTCTCCCTCGCCAAGAGAACGCGGTTCAACCGAGCCTCCAAGTGCGCCTTGCGACGCTGCAACTCTCGCGCAGGGAGATCGATCCAGAGAAACCTCTCGAGGGCCTGGCAATAGCTGGTGTGCCGGACACCCTTGAGATCGAGTGCGGAGATGTCGATGGGGTACGCCCCGTGTCCCAAGACATACACCGGCGCGAATTTCCCGGTCCGAACGACTTCAGCGAGTCGTTCGAGTTCATCGAGAAGCGCGGGAGGTAGGCCTCCCTGAGAGTCGGACCCTGCTTCCAGGTTCGCGCGAGAAAGCAGGAGGCGCTTCAGAAAGGGGGAGCCTCCTTCCGAATCCGCCCACTGCTCCCAGGTCTTGGCTTCGAGGATCGAAGTCTTCGGCGGAAACGGAGGCGGCGCGTAGCTCGCGCCCGGAGTGATCGGCCTCTTGCTCTTGTTGGGTCCGATCCACTTGGCCGCTGCGATAACCCTATTCTCACTGCTCAGCAGCATGGCGTTGGCGTGCTTCCCCATCAACTCTGCGACAAGGGTGTGTCTGCCCGCCGAGGATTCAAACTCGAGTTCGGCGATTCGGTCGAACCCCCGCTGCCAGGCGCGGGTCAGCCGCCCCCCCACGATCCGGGCCTTGAGGGCCTCCCCCAGTTGAGGGAGCGGAATCAGCCCCTTGGGTTTGTCGGTCCCGATCCAAAACCGAGCGAACTCAGGATCGCACGAGACATGCAGCCACTGGGCCTGGCCCGCTCCATAGACTTCGAGCGCGAAGCTAAGAGGATCGGGCTGCACCACCTTTTGAACCCGACCTCCGACGAGCGCCTGGACCTCGGCAAGCGCGGCGGCAAGGCATAGGCTGTCAAACGGGATCCGTGACGGGCTCATCGTTCCTCGAACGTACCCAACGGTGTGGCATTCCCGTACACTGTGAGCGCAGATGCCGATCGTGACCCTGTTTTTCGACGTGGAAGACCCGCTCGCGCCAAACTCCGACGATGCCGCGTTGCGGGTCTGCCAGTTGCTCGCCGCCGAAGGGCTGACGGCAACGATGTGCGTGACCGGCGAGAAGGCGCGGAAGCTACGCGAGCGGGCTCGGCGGGACGTGATCGAGGCGCTGAAGTCGCATTCGCTCGGCCTGCACACGAACACTCATTCCGTCCATCCCACAACGATGGAGGCGGTCGAGGACTTGAGTTGGGAACAAGGCGTCGAAGCGATTCGGAAGTCGGAGGAGCCGGGATTGGCGAGCTTCGAGGAAGTCTTCGGCCGCATGCCCTGCTGTTGGGCCGGAGCGGGGAACACCTGGGCTCCCCACGTGCTTGGATGGCTGGTCACGACTCCGATCAAGGCGTGGGCGTATTCGCTTCTTACCCCGCCCGGGGGGGAGCCCCACCGCGTCAATGGGCTCTGTGGATTCCCGCAACATGGGGCGATCAGCGAAGACGACTACGCCTCGCCGGAATCTCGCGCGACGGCGCTTGATCGAATCCGCGCCTTGTGCTCAAGCAAGCTGGAGTGGGTGGGCGTGTTCCTCGGGCACCCGACAAGGTATGTCCATCGCGCGTTCTGGGACGCCGCTTATTACGGCGGACTCAACCCAACCGGGGAAATCCCTCTTCCCGAGGAGAGGCCCCAAGCCGAACGAGAGGCGCTCTTCGAGGGCCTCGAGGAGCTATTACCTAAGATCGCGGAGTTGGGGCCCGTCCTTCCCTTGGATGAGGTGCTGGCCCTACCTTGGGACTGGGTCCCGATGGGAGCTGGGGCAATGCGACATACGCGCGAGTCGGCAACGAAGAGAATCGCTCAAGCCGCCAAGTGGCCCGTCCACCGTCCCCATCTCCGTGTCGAATCGCTGTTGGCTCCGCTCGAAGCCGCGCTGGAGGGTCTTGAGATCGGGAGGTTAAGGCGATAGTGGACCCCGAAGTGGCCCGCGCGATCCGGCTCTATCAGCTCACTTGCGGGCTGGTAATCGCCCTCCAGGCGCTGGTCGCGCTCGGAGGTTATCGGTTGCGAGCGTCGGCGGCGGAACTGGCCGACCTAGACCCGCGATACGGTATCGGGTTCTGGGAAGGCATGGGGACAACGCTCATCGGAATCGGCCTCTTGTTCGCCCTCTCGCAGGCAGCGCTTCTCTTGCTGCCCCGTCGGCCCTGGGCCTACGGCATTCACCTCGCCAACGCGATCGGTGCAGCTTTCCTCTGCATCCCCACTCTTGTAGCGGTCCCAACGGTCGTTCTTTGGATGAAGCCTCGAATCAAGGAGTACTTCGGGGCCTAACGCCTCCGGCGTCGAGCTCGGTCGGCCGCTTTGTGGCCAAGGAACGCCTCTGTTTCGCTGAGCAGCCGGTTCGCGACGTGGCGCGCGATACTAGGCGGCGCTTTCGCCGTCGCTGCGTTCTCGGCGATCTGAAAGGCCTCGGCGAGCGATTCCGATATGCTGTCGTTCCGAAGATGGGGCGGGGCGTCGATGGAGATGTTGAGCCGTTTGCGAACCAGGTGATCCGCGTTCTTCAAGACCTCCCTCAGGGCAACGTCAGTCGCGGCAGAGCGCTTGTAAAGCGTGGCGACGGCGTCCACTAACTCCCTGCGGCCCCCTTCACGCACGAGCGGGGGCTCAGGCAAGCCGAACGGTTTTCCGAGAGTATAGATAATCACCGCAAACAGGATCACCAACTGCCACCACGCATATCTCGCCCAGTCTCCGAACAAGGAGAGCACCCCAGGCGCCCCTTCCGACCCGAGCGCGCTGTCGAGGAACACCACATCGCGGGCGCCCCCACCGGCCGTTTCGATCACGTGAAGCCAGAAACTGGCGTTGTCCGCCAAGTCCAGGAAACGATTGGTCGACGAGAGCCCGTCCGCGACCCTAAAGATCCGACCTTCGTAAAGCGGTTCGAGGGTGACGAACGCATTGTCGCTAAGGAGCATGAGGGGCGCGGCAGCCGGTCCGTAGCCCATGTCGTACTGCCATTCCGCAGGTGAAGTGCCGTAATGAACGGTCCAGGTGAACTCCGAGGCGTCGGACGCGTAGGCGATTCGCCCTGTTGCGCCCGAGGACGCGCTTCGGCTCATGCGGTCGAAGGTCTGGCGCAAGTGGACGATCACGACGTTGCCCCCCGCTTCGAGGTGGCTCACGACCGACGGATGATCCTCGGCGTAGGCCAGTGAGGGAAGATCGGAGCTCCACACCTCCGCAGTCAATTCAAAGACGATAAGCGTCTGTTCGGGTTTCAGTGCCGTGGGGCTCGTTTGCGCCGAGGTCACGCGATAGCCGGACGCTCGCAGGAGTTCGTTGAGCGCCCGCGTTCCGCTGGGTCCGTACGACAGCGAATCCGGATGGCTCCGGTCTTCCGACTTCCCGAGGGAGAGCACAAAGCCCGCAACAACCAACAAGCCGAGCAGCGCCCAGATCGTACGGGGGACCGAACGCATCACGCCGCCACCTCCTCAAGCCGGTAGGTAAGCCGCTGATACTCCGCGCGAAACCACGCTGAGTCGGCCTCGGAGCATGGCGCGTGGCCATACCAGAAGTTGTCGAACAAGCGGGTCGCGCGCCGAAACTCGATGTCCCGAGGCAGCTGGGGACTGGCCTCGATCCTTCTCAGGTGCTCCCAGTTCGTCTGGCCGCGATAGAACCTCGCGATGCCGCTCTGGTCGAACCGCAAGAGACATGCGATGTAGAGGCAACGGATGGCTTCCCGATGCCGGCCCTCGCTCATGAACTGATCCGCAAGTTCGAGCCATTCATCCAGCGTTCGTTCCGGCTCGTCTTCGTCCAGAAGCGCCGACGCGCGACGCCTAAGCTTCTGCTTCCATGCGAAGTACCGGATCGCGAAGTAAGCGAAGGTGACCAAGACGATGCCGATGATCACCCAGGCGATCACTCGCACCACGTCCCCGATCCCGGACACAGAAGCCGGAGGGTTGAACTCTCTTGGCTCACGGCGCCCAGAGAACAGCCTTCGCAACAGCTCCCCGAGTTGGTCCATCGCGCTGGCGAACCAGGAGGACGACTGCGTCCCACGGTCTTTATAGAACGGGTTCTTCTTGATTTGGGCGGCCTTTTCGCGAATCTGCTCGCTATTCGAAGGCGTGGGGACCGCTTCCGTTTCAAGGGCGGCGCGGACTCGAACGGCCTCGATCGCGTCTTCGAGGTACTCAGGGTTAGGGTCGTACTGATCGTAGTCGATCGTTTCCCGGAGGAGCGCATCGATGCCGGGGTCGGCCCTCATTCTGGAGAGCACGGCCCTCTTCGCATCGTCCGAGGTCGCGCTTTCGATTTGTTCGAGCGCGTTCCCATAGTCGAACCCCCAAACCGAGGAAGCGAGAAGGAGGAGGCTACACCTCAAAACGGTTGTGACGATCTGCCCGCAAAACCTCTTGCTTGAGCAACTGGATGTCATACCCCTCCAATCGAATACGGCGGTCGAAATAGACGAGAGTGCAGAAGATGGACCAAGCGGGCATCACCGCCCAGATCGCGAGGAACCAAGGCGAAAGTCGGATCGCCTCGGCGACCAGAGGGCCGACGTGCCCAAACGCCGAAAGCGATTCGATCGTCAAGAGGCTGTTCACGATGCCGAAACTCGCCAGAATCCCCAGAATCGCAAGGAGCGCGATGAGAGACACCATTACCGCGCCGCCGAAGAGGACGCCGACTCCCGATGAAGCGTGGCCATGCTCCTTGAGTAATTCCCGCGCGCGGCGGAGGGCGGTGAACGGGCTCCGAACGTCTTCGATTACCATTACCGACGGCGCGAGGCCATAGTAGATCGTGACGACAGGAAGCATGACTGCGCCGATCAAATAGCCGACGATTCCAAACAGAGCGAAAAGGCCGGACCAGAGAGCGTCGTCCCTAACCACTTCGCCCAAGACCGCCGCGAGCATCATCGAAATCGTGGCCACTACGATCCCAGCCCACCCGTAGACCAACTGGAGCAGCGTGAGCCCAAAGAGCCGCCACTGAATTCGCCGGGCGGCATCGACCGCTGCTTTCGGTTCGGGGACGCGGCCCAGCAAGTAATCCGCCGTAAGCTTGACTGACACCGCGTTCGAATACGCCAGGCCGAAGACCATGAGCGGGCCGCCCACCGCAAAGGCCATTGCGAGCAGCAAGATGGCCTCGCCCACCTGGGCGCGAGTGTCTCCGGGCGCATCGGTGACGCCGAACGCCGGCATCACGTAGAACAACACGAAAGCCACGCTTGCGAGAATTAGGAGACTCGGGAAGACGGTGGTTCGCAGAATGAGCCTGCCGACGCCCTGATAGGCTTGCAGCGCAGCATCGAGCGCCGTCCCTTGAGGAATCATTCGCAACCGAGCCGTCCGGGCCGAACGGCCCGACCTATTGGCCAAGAAACGTCTCAGGGGTTCGGACGTCATCAGACAAGAGTGTATCCGAGGTACAACCTCGGAACTCACAAGGAATGGATGGGAATCGCGAAAGTGCCTCGCGCAAAGGCTCAAACGCGAACACGCAAGGAGAACGAATGACCGCTTTAGTAGGACTGTTGGCGCTGATCCCCGCTTGGACGGACGCCGATCCGACGTTGGACGACGTCTTGCAGAAGGGCTTCAAGGACGCCCAGTTCTCGATCGTCGTGGTGCAGGCCGACCAGCGCGAGCTTGCCAAGATCAACAAAGACTTCGGCGCGTCGTACCGGTTCAAAACGAGCGAAGCCACCATCAAAGAGCCGTTCAAGCTGAGGCTCTCGGGCAAGGTGGACGACACGGAGATTCTCTTCATCGTCAACGGAACTACGCAGTGGATTCGAGTGCCCCGCGCGAACATCAGCCAAAAGAACGAACTTGCCAAGTCACCCGGCAAACGTCAAACGATGATGGACTTCGGCGTTCTTACGCCGTCTCTGTTCGACGAACTGTTTTCCGCTAAGTTCGTCCGTGTGGACCGAGCTACCGGCGACTACGTGTTCGACCTGACCTTCCAAAAGCCAAAGTATGTCGATACGACGCGTTTTCGCCTGTGGATCGATCCGAAGCTCCGATATACCAAGCGGCGCGAATGGTACAACCGCGTGGGCGAGTTGATGGCGACCTTCCTTTATGAGCGCCCTGTCACGCAAGGCGGCGCCACGCTGCCCACGAAGGTAACGGTACGGAACGTCGATGGCAAGTTGGCAGGCGTAACCGAGTACCGTTCGGTGGCGATCAATCGCGGACTTTCCGATTCGTTGTTCTCGCCCTAAGGCACGGCTCCCCGAGCGAACACGATGGGGTTCAACCGGCTGGCTGCGAGCTCGCCTGGCTGCTGGCCTGGGTGCCACCGTTCGAGGTCCCGCTGCCGGTCGGCGTGGTCGGGCTCCAAGAGCCGGGCGCCGTCCTCAAAGTAAATGATCGTCATCGCTTCGCGCGTGATCGAGCTTCGATTTCCGCCTGCCGCATGAAGAACCCACCCTGAGTGAAACGTCGCGTCCCCCGCTTGGAGGATCGGCGGCTCTGAGACCTCGTAGCCGTTCGCGGCGATGAACTCCTCAAAGAACGTTTCCGATTCGTCCGAAATCGAAATCGGCCGAATCGAACCCAATTGGTGGGAGCCAGAAGCGAAGCGCATCGTTCCCATCTCCTGCCCCGCGGGGACCAGAGGCATCCACATCGTGATCGTGCGGTCCGTGTCGAGCGGCCAGTAGTATTGGTCTTGATGCCAAGGGGTCGGTCCGCCGCCCGGCTCCTTGAAGAGGGCTTGGTCATGGTAGAGCCGAACCGAATCGACGCCCATCAAGTCGGCGGCGACTTGCGCGAACCTCCTTCCCAGCGTAAACAGCCTCACGGCATCATCGAACTCCCACAGGTTGGTCGTCTGCAAGAAGGCCCTGCCGTACGTATCCCGTTCGACGAGAGGACGCCTTTCCTGATTCTGCGAGGCCACCGCGCTGAGGATTCTGGGACGCACGGCCTGAATCTCCTCCTCGGAGCACAGAGACCTGAGGCGGATGTGCCCGTTCCGTTGGTATTCGCCCCGATCCTCTGCGGTAACGTTGTAAGGAGAGTCGAACGTTGGGATCGAGGTTGTGTGTTTGGCCATGGCGCGTTCATTGTATCCATACCTGTCCAGTATTTCGAGAGGCAGGGAGAGTTTGGAGTTGAGTTGAGCGATCTAAGAACCGTGTTTCAGAGCCGATCTCTTCGCTCGATGACGGGCCTATTGCTCGGCGCGGTGGCGGGGGCGTTGATGGGAGCGATTTACGGCTCGAATCATGTGCCGGCGGACGTGTACGGGGCGGCGGAGGAGTCCAACTGGCTTCTCGACAACATTATGTTAGGGATGTCGGCGTTCGGGTTGGTGAGCACGGTCGTTGCTCTCTTGCCCCGACCTCTCTATGCGCTCTCGGGCCTGCTCTTCGGGAGCGCGATCGGCCTCGCCCGGACGGAGCTGTGGGCTCGCCTTGAAGTTGGGCTGATGGGGGAGCATTTCCCCGGCGAAGGCAGGCTCGTCATCTTGGCTCTCAGCCTTGGGTTCGCGGGTGCGTTTGCCCTCGTCGGGCCGTCGATCCTTCGATCGATGGCGCGCCCAACGAACTGAGGCCGTGCGCGGCGTATTGTAGAATCAGGCTTCTGTGGATACCAACGAGCGACTCATACGGGCCGTCCAGCTTGCCGCAGCCAAGTTGGTCAGTAACGCCGACATCGATCAGTTGCTCGACGAGGTGCTCGCAATCTGCGTCGAGGCGGTCGGCGCCAGTGGGGGCACGATCTACCTTCACGACGACCGCAGCCGCAGGCTGGTGTTCCATAGCGTTCGCCCCGCCGAGGTCCGAACGAAGCTCCCCGTGCAAGACATCCCCGACGATTACGGCGTCGCAGGGAAGGTGTTTCATACGAGGCGATCGGAGATTAGCGAGTTCCCGGAAGTGCCCACCGCCAGCCGAACGGACTTCGAATCGGCCACGGGGGTGTACCTCAAGACAATGCTGACGAGCCCGCTGATGATGGAGGGAGAGATTCCGATCGGCGTGGTTCAACTCATCAACAAGAAGGAAGGATCGTTTACGGACACCGACGTCGCGGTGCTCGAGACCGTCGCAGCGGTCTGCACAATGGCGGTAATCAACTCGCAACTCGCCGACGAGGCGTCTCGCGCTTCGACGCTTCTCGGAATGGGCAAGGTGAGCCACGATATCGGGAATCTGGCGGCGGCCCTCTTTGCCAATATCTCGTACGCCGGCATGGCGGTAGAGGCGATCCAAACGAGCCTGTCCTCTCAAGAAAGCGAACTCGACGGGAAGCGGCTCGCCGACCTTTCCGCAAACCTCGGTGGGTCGCTCGATGACCTGAAGGGCGTCGCTGACCGGATCGTAGGCTACGCCCGGCTCATCAGCGACCTTTCGGCGGGACGGCCGCTCCGCCCCAACCGCACCCGCGGATCGCTTTCCGCGATCATCGAAGCGGCCGCGCGCGAGGTTGAAGGCGACTGCGAGCAGAGTGGCGCTTGCCTCAGCCTCGACCTTCAAGAGGGCGCGCCGGAAACCTGCATCGACTCTCAGTATATGGCGAGGATCGTCCAGAACCTCTTGGGGAACTCGATCAAGGCGATCGGCGAGGCCCCACTCGACCCCGGCGCGAGCGGAAAGAAGGCCAAGGGCATCGTTCGCGTCGAGTATCGGTTCAAGAGGGGGCGGCACATCCTGACCGTGGCCGATAACGGGCCAGGCATGACCCGCGAACAGGTTCGGGCGGTGCTTTCGGGCGCAGGACGGAGCTACTGGTCGAAATCGAGCGGCTCCGGATGGGGCATCCGAATCGTCCTTGAATTGGCGGCGACCCATGAGGGGAAGGTGGACGTCGAAAGCGAACCTGGCAAAGGCGCGACATTTCGGCTTTCGTTCCCGCATGTGGACCCGGAAACGGGCTGCCCGTAGGTCCTAAGGGAACTTTAGGCGCGGGTCTGCGGTGTCATAATTTAGATTCGGAGCTTTGAAGAATTCCCACACAACCGTCATCCGACGTACCCCTCCTCGTTCGAGGAGGTGGCTCTCCGCCCTCTCATGGTTCGCTTACGCGATCGTGTGCGCGGTTGCGCTGGTGGGGGGCACTGCTGCGGGATGGCTCAAATCGAGCCCCGTGCTCTCGGCCATGAGCGCTCAGTTCCTCACCAACAAGAACGCATCCGACGTGTTCGACGACGATGCCCTGACGGTGCTGGTGCTGGGATGCGACGAGGATCGGAGTCGGGGAGGGGCGAAGGTCGTTCGCGAAAACGCCCGAAGCGACATGATGTTGGTCACGAAGATCGACTTCGCCAACAAGCGAGTCGGTGGGATTTCGATTCCGCGCGATCTCGAAGTTGGGCTGCCCGGATACCGCTCCCAGAAGATCAACGCATACCACTCTATCGGCGGAAAGGACCTCGCGAAGCGGGCCGCCGAGAGCGTGCTGGGAGTCCCGATCGACCGCGTGATCGTGCTCAACTACAAGGCGTTTCAAGAACTGGTCGACGTGGTGGGAGGGGTCGAGGTGTACGTCCCCAAGAACATGAAGTACACCGACCGGCCGGGCGACCTCTACATTGATCTCAAGAAGGGCAGGCAATGGCTCGATGGGTATCAGGCGATGGGCTTCGTTCGCTTCCGACACTCCGACAGCGACTTCAAGCGGATGGAGCGTCAGCGGGACTTCTTGTTCGCCCTGAAGGATCGAGTGATGAAGAACTCGAGCTTGCTTCCGACGATCGTCAACAAGGGTTCCGAGGTGATCGGGGACGAGTTTTCGCCGGACGAATTGGCTTCGCTCGCGCTCTTTTTGCGAGGGGTCTCGAACGACAACATTCGAATGTCCTCGTTGCCGGTCGTCGAGGGCCGAGGCACGAACCTCAACCTGGACGCGGGCAAGTTGTCTGAAGTACTTTTGGAGAACTTCCTTAGCGGCTACGCGGTGGAGGGCCGCGTCAGCCAGCGATGAGCTTGGGAGGTTCGGTCGCAAACGACCGGCCCGAGGGTCCTTCCAGTTCGTATCTCACCCGAAAGCAGCTTTATGCCTTGCTTGTGGGCGCGAGCATCTTCCTCTTGCTGTTTGCTTTGTGGTACGTCATTATGAAGGGGCAATCGGATAAGGCGCTTTGCCGCCGTAACCTCAAAGACGCCTTCACGGCGATGGGCCTCTACCTCTCGCAGAACGACGACCGCTACCCTCCGGTCGCTCACCAACTGCCGAATGGCGCACCTCTGCTCCTCGACGGGAAGGCCTTCACTTGGGCCACGTTGATCCAGGGCGGCATGAGCACCCGCCGTTCGCTTGTTTGCCCTTCGAGCCATGAAGACGAGCGCGCTCGCAATGTGTTCTTTGAAGACTCGAACGCGACGCTGCTCACGGCCTACGGAATGTACATGGCGTGGTCGTCCTACGAGCAAGGGAAGATCGACGCTCCGAGCCGGGCGGTGCTGCTCTCTGAGACCAGCAACCACGGGGCGAGGGACACCTACAACCCGATTCCTTTTACCGATCCTGAGGACGGCGCGATCCCTCAGGACGGCTTCGCGATCGGTTGGGATCAGGGCGTCATCGAGCCAGGCGAGGACGCGCAATGGGTCACCCGCCTCGCCTTTCCGGGTACGGCCGGCCGCAAATTCGAGGCGGAAGGGAAGGGCAGGCACGACGGTGGGCTGTTTGTGTTGTTCGCGGATGGCCACCTGGGAATGATTCGCCCCCCCGAAGCCAAGATCGAACGCGGGACCTACGGACTCAGCGGGTACTGGGCGACGCGGTAGGGATTCCCCACCCCTGGTCAGACGACATGGAACGCCCGCTCGAACTCTTCGAAAACGGGGAGGTAATCGAGCCACTCCACCCGCGAGCGCGCCTTGAGATACACCGGCAGCGCCAAGTACGGGATGAAGTGGGGTCGCTTCGGCCTTCGAGCGAGATTCATGTTCGCCTGCTGGGGCGTCTTGTCGCCTTTGCGGAGGTTGCACCTACGGCAACAGGCCACGAGGTTGTCCCACGAGTGAGGTCCGCCTGCCCACCGGGGTACGACGTGGTCGATGGTCAAATCGCGCGCTTTCGAGCCGCAGTATTGGCAGGTGTACTGGTCGCGGGCGAGGATCGAATGCCGGGATAGCCTCAGCTCGGGCATCGGCCTACGCACGAGATACCGCATCTTGACTACGGAAGGGGCGGGCAAGGGACCGCCGGCCGTCAGGATCGGCTCGGGACGTTCGTGCACAACGTCGGCCTTTCCGAGGATCAGCAGCGAAAGGGCCCGCCGCACGTTGCACACGTTGAGCGGCTCGAAGTTGTGGTTGAGCAGCAAGACTTCAGGCAACTTCCCGACCCTCCGAACGAAAAAGACCCACGCGCAGACGCATGGGCCTATCGAAAGCCGCCGGAATCGAGGCGCATATGATCGAGTCCGCCCAACTGGGCGGATGACAAAGATGCCTCGGCTCGAATGCGTACGAACCCATGCTCACTACCACTATACGACGATCTGGGCCGTTCTGAGGTCGCAAACGCGGTGCGATAGGCCCATCGTCAAGAAGGGATTCGACGCCGCGCGCGGCATTCCTTCCCGGAGTCGTTAGTCCACGGCCGAGACCAGTTCGACCTGCTCGGTCACAGCCTGCAACTCGGCGATCATGCGCTCGGTGGCCGCAAGGGCATCTCCCGAAAACGGCCAGATCAGTTGAGTTTGGCTGAAATAGCACTCCCGCACCCGCTTGGAAAGCAAGCTCCAAACCATGGGCGAGATCGAGGCTTTGTCAGCGAAGGAGATGGCAAGCCTCCCGCCAGACCCCTCAACCTTGCTGATTCCAATATCCCGCATCGCGATCCGACACCGCACGACCCTCATCATTGCGCGAACGGTGTCCGGAGGGTGTCCATACCGATCCTCGATCTCGGCGCCCACCTCGGCCAGTACCTCGGACGAAGGCGAGGCGACGATTCGCTGGTAGTAGTGGAGTCGCTGGGCGGCGACGGGGATGTAGCTTTCAGGGATCAAAGCCGCCACTGGGATGTCGAGCGTGGGTAAGGGCTCGATCTTCGCAGGTTCCGGTTCGCCTTCGCCGCCCTGATGCGAAGGATCGAGCAACTTCGCCCTTTCTTCGCTTACGGCCTCTTGAATGAGTTGCGTGTAAAGCTCATAACCCACGCTCGCCATCGAACCATGCTGCCGAGTGCCCAATATCTCCCCCGCTCCTCGAATCTGCAAGTCGCGGAACGCCAGCGAATAGCCGGCCCCAAGGTCGGCAAATTCTTGGATCGCCCGGAGTCGAGCCAGCGCGTCGTCGTCCATGTCCCGCACAGGATGAAAGAAGAACAGAGCGTAGGCTTGACTGTCGGACCTTCCCACGCGGCCTCGAAGCTGATACAGTTGGGAGAGTCCAAACCGATCTGCGTTCTCGACGATCAGCGTGTTGGCGTTGGCGATGTCCAGGCCGTTCTCGATGATCGTGGTCGAAAGGAGCACGTCGATCTCCCCTTCGAGAAAGCCCATCATCACGGGTTCCAGTTCGGATTCCGCCATTTGACCGTGGCCCACGCCGATCCGCGCGGTCGGAACGAGCTTACGGAGCTTTTCCGCGACGTGGTAGATGCCCTGCACGCGGTTGAAGACATAAAACACCTGCCCTCCTCGGCTCAGTTCGCGGAGGATCGCCTCACGCACCGACTCGGCGGAGTACGGCCTGACCACCGTGCGGACCGGCAGCCTTCCCGGCGGAGGGTCGTTGATCAACGACATCTGCCGGAGGTCCATCAGGGCCATGCTGAGCGTGCGGGGGATCGGCGTCGCAGACATCGAAAGAACATCGACCTCGACGCGCAGCTTCTTGAGCGTTTCCTTTTGCTTGACCCCAAACTTCTGCTCTTCGTCGACGATCAGGAGTCCAAGGTTCTTGAACACGATCTCCTGGCTGAGCAGGGCATGAGTTCCGATTACGATCTCCGCATCGCCGGATTTCAACATTGCCAGGGTCTCGCGCCTTTCCGAAGCCTTTCGGAAGCGATTGAGGAGTTCGATCTTCACGTCGAACGGTCCCAAACGCTCCTGAAAGTTCCGAAAGTGCTGCTCCGAGAGGATCGTCGTGGGGCACATGACCGCGACCTGACGCCCGTCTTGAACCGCTTTGAACGCGGCACGCAGCGCCACTTCCGTCTTGCCATATCCAACGTCCCCGCAGATTAGCCGGTCCATCGGCCATGCCTGCGCGAGGTCGCGCTTGACGTCCTTGATGGCGGCGAGTTGACTGGGGGTCTCGACCCAGGGGAAGGTGGCTTCCATTTCCTGCTGCCACGGGGTGTCAGGCCCGTACTGTCTGCGATGGACGAGGGTCCTTTGAGCGTAGAGTCGGATGAGCTCCGCGGCGACCTTTCGCGCGTCTTCCCGGGCCTTGGAGATGGTCTTCTGCCATTCGGTCCCGCGAAGCCGGTTGACCTTCGGCTCGATGTCTCCTGGATTGAGGTACTTCTGAACCCGGTCAAGCTGATCGGTGGGTACGAAGAGCTTGTCACCGGCCGCATATTCAAGGAACAGAAATTCCTTCTCGACTCCGTCCACCGACCTCTTGGCGAGACCGTGATAGCGTCCGATACCGAACTGGATGTGAACGACAAAGTCGCCCGCTTTGAGGTCGAGCAAGGTCGTAACCGGACTTCCTTCGAGGAACCGCTTTTGGGGGAGTCGGAGACGCGCGACGCCAAACAGTTCTGCGTCGGTTACAACCGTGACCTGGTGTTGCGGCAGCGCGAAACCACCTGCGAGGTTGCCTTGGGAGAGGTAAACGCCCGGTTTCAGTTCTCCGAGCCCGTCCAGCGACTCGACAGGTTGGGGGAAGAAATCGACTTTCGCCAGGACGGCTTTGCTTCGGTTCGCTTGATCTGTCGCGAACACAATTCGGTGGTTCGAGGACTTCCACTGCTTGAGCGATTTGGTAAGACCCGTGGGGCTTCCATGGAGCGAAGAGAGCGAATTCGCTTCGACGGCAACCCGCTCGTCCGGCGTTAGCCAGTCCGGGTACGCATTCATCGAGCCCATCGCAAGCACTGGAGCGTTTTCGGCAAGGTGCTCGACGGGTGCGAGGAAGTCGCTCACATAACCCTGCAGCATCTCGCCCCTCGATGAGCGCGACTCGAGGGCTTGGTCCATCTCCTCCTGAGCCTTGAGAGCGGCAATCTCGACTTCGAGCGGCTCGTCCAAGACCACGAGGCCGTCGCCTCCGATGAGATCGACGACGCCGCACGCATCAGGGTGGATCAGCGGCCGGTAGAGGTCCAAACGGTCGAAGTACTCCCGACCCTCAAACCTCCGAACGTCCTCTTCGATGTGCTCGATCAGGCTGTCTCGGTACGTCGCATCGAGCGCCGCCGCTTCCAGTTCGAGGGACCTCCGCAACATGTCTACGAACTGGCCTGAATCGCTGGGGAGGAGAGTCTCTCGCGAAGGGGCGAACGAGACCCCGGGGACCTTGCCGATGGACCGCTGGGTGACTGAATCGAAGCTGCGCAGACTCTCAACCTCGTTGCCGAACATCTCGATCCGAACCGGACAATCGAGTCCCATGACGAACACGTCGATAATGCCTCCCCGCCGGGAGAAGTGCCCTGGCAGGCGAACGGGTTCGTGGTGCTCATATCCGAGTTTCAGGAGTCGCCGCGTGAGGGCCTGGGGTTCGATCCGCACTCCGGGCTTAAGACTGAACGTCACCTCGCGCAACACGTGGGCGGGAAGCGTGCGTTCGAGGGCTGCGGAGGCGGTGGCAACCACGATCACAGGGTCGTCGTCGGCCAAGGCCTGCAAGGCGGCTATGCGGTCGGAGAGCGCCACAAACTCAGGCGGGTCATCGTCGAACAGCGCGGTCAGCCCGTTCGGAAGCGTCCGAACCGACTCCCTGGAAACTCCACAAAGGAGTAGTTTAGCCTGCCATTTGAGCGCCCGATCGACGTTCGGAACGATGACGAGCGTCTTGCGAGGGGAGGATAGGTACGCGCCCGCAAGCAGCACAGGCCGGGCCTCGCCGCAGATCGATTCCCATGCGACCGTCCTGCGGGAAGCTGAACCGGGCTGCGCGATCGGAAAGAGCTCTCCAAGAGCCCGCGACCAATCCGCGGCTCGCATCTGGTGTGAATCTACCAGATCGGAAGGGAAGGCTACCGGCGGTCCCGTTCCTCGGCCAGTCCTTAGGTGGCGGCCTACGCTACAATAGGCCGTGGACCGAATCCTGCTGGCCGCGCCCCGAGGGTTTTGCGCCGGGGTGGCCTATGCGATCGAAGTCGTGGACTTGGCGCTCAAGGCCCACGGCTCGCCCCTCTTTGTTCGGCACGCCATCGTACACAACGAGTGGGTCGTCAAGAGCTTTGAAAGCCGCGGGGTGACGTTCGTCGAAGACGTGAAGGACATCCCTTTAGGGTCGACCGTCGTCTTTTCCGCGCATGGAGTGTCGCCCGCCGTTCGCGAAGAGGCGGAGCGGCGCAAGCTTCGGGTGATCGACGCAACCTGCCCGCTCGTGACCAAGGTTCATAACGAAGCCCGGCGATACGCCTCACGCGACTACTTTGTGATCTACATCGGACACGCCGGCCACGTCGAAGCGGAAGGGACGATGGGGGAAGCGCCAGATCGAATGATCTTGGTCGACACGGTAGAAGAAGCGGAGCGGATGGAGCTTCCTCCCCATCAGAAGCTGGCCGTCCTCACGCAAACCACGCTCAGCGTCGAAGAGGTTCAGAGAATTCTTACCGTGCTCGTCCGGAGGTTTCCCCACTTGGAAACACCCAAGAAAGAGGACATCTGTTATGCGACGACCAATCGGCAAGCTGCGGTCCGGCAACTCGCGCCGCTTTGCGACTTGGTACTCGTCATTGGGTCGCAGACGTCGAGCAACTCGAACCGGCTACGCGAAGTAGCGGCGTCGCTGGGAGTCGAAGCTCATCTGATCATGGGTCCCCACGAAGTCCGGCCAGAATGGAAGTCGGACTACCCGGTTGTGGGGGTCACAAGTGGCGCTTCGACGCCTGAGCACTTGGTCGAAAACGTCGTCGGAGAACTCCTTGTGGGACAGCCCACTGTCCCCGTCCTAACCCACGAAGCGATTGAGGAGGATGTTCGGTTCATTCCTCCGCGCGACCTGATTCAGCTTGCCTTAGCCAAGTGAAGAGTATTGCCGCGCTAAGTGTCGATCACTTCGTCGATTCGGCTGGGCTTCAGAAGAGTGATCAGGTGATGGTCCGTCCGAATGACCCCGCTCTTCTGCCACCGGCTCATGACTCGAATCGTAGTTTCGACCGTCGTCCCGGCCATGTCGGCTAGGTCTTGACGGGTCAGCGGGATTTCGATGGTCATGTGGCCGTTCGCCTCCACGCCATACGAACTCGCAAGGACCTTCAGCAGAACGGCCACGCGCTGCTCGATCCGCCCTTTCGTCAGGGCCGTCATCAGGTGGGTGGTCGAGTGGAGCCGCGTCAAAGCCCGCCGAAGCAACTCGTCTTTGATGGTATGAGAGCCCTCGTAGATCGGACGGAAAGTCTCCTTCGGAACCTGGGCGTACGTTGCGTTCGTGATCGCGATTGCGGTCAGGGGACACCCCAAGCCTTCGATGGAGCCAAAAAGCCCGAAAATTTGGCCCGGGCCGAAGATTTCCAGAATGACCTCGGCGCCCTTGCTCGTACCTCGGACCATCTTTACGAAGCCTTCGATGACGAGGCCGAAGAAATCGACGTGCGAGCCGACGAGCCAAATGACCTCGCCTTTCTGCGCCCTCTTCAGTCTGCAAGCCCCTAGGAGAGTCTCCTTCTGCGCTTGCGTGAGCGAGGCAAGAAGACTGCTTCGAGCGACAGCCTGCGTCAAGCCGACCGGGTCAATCGCGGCTTTGTCCAAGATGGCCCTATTGTACTTCTGCCGAGGGCGCCGATACGCTAGTAGGGCTTGTCGGGTAGGTGTACCTTCACGGAAGTGGTGTATGAGGATTCGCCGATTTGAAGCGTGACGCGGTAGTCGCCAGGCACGATCCGGGTTCGCCCCCTAGGCGTCCAAACCGCCACGTTCATCCCCTTTTCGACGTTCGCCGTAAGGCTCCCGACGGTCTCTCCGCCCGCGTTGGTGATCGTGATCCTCGCGTTGCCTTCCTTCGCTTCCTTGGAATAGAACCAGATTCGAGTCCCCGGTTGCGTGTTGCGCGAAACCCAAAGCGCGTCGCCCTCGAATCCCATTCCCGTCAGTCCACCCATAAGCACGATATCTTGTGGCTTGGCGAGCGTTACGTCTTCGTTCAGCTTCTCTTGGGACAGCGCTTCGAGTCCGTTCACGTCAAGAATCCAGATCCCGCGTCCGTGGGTTCCGATCACCAAATCCAGTTCGCGCGGGTGAACTTCCAGGTCGTGAACCGCAACGGTGGGGAATCCTTCGGTCAGCTTCGTCCAACTGGTCCCCTTATCGAGCGAAATGTGCAAGCCCATCTCCGTCCCGAGGTACAGCAGGTCCGGGTTGTTGACGCCCTCCTTGATGACGTAGGCACAGTCTCCGACCTGAGGCAGTCCGTTCGTGATCTTGGTCCAAGTCTGGCCGTAGTCCTCGGTGACGTACACGTACATGTTGTAGTCGTCCGTTCTGTGCCCGTCGAAAGTGGCGTAGGCCCGGCCTTCGGCGTAGCGGGAGGCGGTAACTCGCGAGCACCAGGTGTTTTGCGGTACGCCGTGTACGTTGTTGACGACGTTGTCCCAGGTCACTCCGCCGTCTTTGGTGACGTGGACGAGCCCGTCGTCCGTGCCGACCCAAATCAGTCCCGGCTTCATCGGGGATTCACTGATCGTGATGATCGTGCAATGGCGCTCGGCGCCCGTGTTCTCCGGCGTCACGCTTCCTTCGCCCGGCCTCTGCTTGTCGGGGTCGTTCGTGGTGAGGTCGGGGCTAATCACGTCCCAAGTATCGCCACGGTTCACCGACCGGAAGAGCTTGTTGCCGCCGAAGTAAACGGTACGTGGGTTGTGCGGAGACAGCACGATCGGCGAGCTCCAGTTGAACCGGTACCGCTCCCCCTGCGGCGCGCGAGGGCGAATCGATCTCCGCGAGCCATCGGAGAGGTCCGACCGGCCGATCGCCCCGCCTTGGCTCTCGGAATAAACGGTCGCCCAGTCCGTGGGATCCACCTGGACGTGAAAACCGTCACCGCCGCTTATCATGAACCAATCGAAGAAGGCCACTCCGCCGCGGGGCGTTTGTGTGGGCGCACCCCAGGTTCCGTTGTCCTGAAGGCCCCCATACACGTAATAGGGCCTGCGGAAATCGAAAGCGATCGCGTAGAACTGGCTGACCGGGATGTGGTCGAGGTGCTGCCAGGTGTCGCCACGATCCCGGCTCAAACCGACCCCACCGTCCTGCCCGATGATCATGTGATTGTTGTCCGTGGGATCGATCCACATGGCGTGGTGATCGACGTGGACGGTAGTGCGGAAGTTGCGGAACGTCTTGCCCTGGTCTTCGCTAAAGCGCATCTGAACGCCCGGAACATAAACCCGGTTGGCGTCGAGAGGGTCCTGACGAGGGATGCTAAAGTAGAACGGGCGGGGGTTCTCCCGACTCATTCTCGTCCAAGATTCTCCTCCATCCGTGCTGCGGAAGAACCCGCCTTCCTTGTTCTCGATCGTCGCGATCACAACCTTCGGGTCTGCATAAAAGTAGTCGATCCCCATCCTCCCGATGGGACCTTCCGGCATCCCCTTGGTGACCTTCTTGAAGGTCTTTCCGCCGTCGGTTGTACGATAGAGTCCGCTTCCGGGACCGCCGCTGATGAAGGTCCACGGCTTTCGGTCGCGCTGCCACATGGCAACCAGCATGTTGCGAGGGTTCTTGGGATCGACGGCCATGTCGATCACTCCCGTCTTGTCGTCGACGTAAAGGACGCGTTCCCAAGTTTTTCCACCGTCGCTGGTTCGATAGAGGCCCCGCTCTTCGTTGGGCCCCCAAAGGTGCCCGAGCGCACCAACGAACACTTCGTCCGGCTTGCTCGGGTTGATGTAGATGTCTCCGATGTGCCTGGAATCCTTGAGGCCCATGTGCGCCCAGGTCTTGCCACCGTCGATCGACTTGTAGACGCCGTCGCCCCAAGCGACTGAGTTTCGGCTCGTCTGCTCGCCGGTACCCACCCAGACGATGTCGGGGTTCGTTTGGCAAACCGCCACCGCGCCGATGGAGATGGCCGATTCTCGCTCAAAGACCGGCGTGAGCGTCAGACCCCCGTTTAGAGTCTTGAACAGCCCCCCGGACGCGCTCCCGACATAGAAGATGCGCGGCTCCTTTTCATAGACGGCGATCGCCGACACACGGCCCGCCATCGCGGTCGAACCGAGATTCCGGGGCGCTAACCCACGAAGCAGCTCGGCTTGGCCCCAAGTAAGAGCCGAAACGACGAAAGCGGCCAACACGACCGCGCTAGTTCGGAGACGGTTGCTCATGAGTCCTCAGTCGATTCAAGGAAGGTTTTCGACGCCCTCAAGGGAACTCCTCTCAACTTTAGTACTCACCACAAGCAAGGATGCGGCAGCGAACCTCTGCCGGAGGGGGACGGCAGCGTTCTTTGCGCCCTTGAACTTAGCGCCGATGGGCGATCTCTTCGGGCCAAAGGTTGCGAACGGGTTTCGGGAGGAGGTGGGCCACGTCGCGCATCTCCCCAGCGGAAATCCGCTCTGAAAGGAAGCCAAAAACCGTGCGGACGAGCTGCTCGGGAGAGTCCTTCCAACGCCCGTCGAAGCGATCGACCACGTCGTCCAGAAACGCCTCACGGGAGCGTTCGAAAGTGGCCTCCGAACCCGGGTTCCAACCTTCGAAGTACATGCCCCGAATGAGCATGGGCATCTGCGCGGCGAACTCTGCGCTTTCGTCGACGGTAAGCCTGTCGCGGAGCGCATGAAGGACGGTTCGCAGCGCTTGATAGGCCTCCTGGGAGCTGGCACAGCCCATCTTCGTCGAAAGGTCCTTCAGCCAGAGATTCGACTTCTGCAACGTGCTTTCGAATACGGGAAGGGAAGCGTTCATTTCAACTCCTCATCGCCTGGTGTCAGGCGAGGATGTACGCGGACTCGGCCTTCAGGATCGATGCCACGTTCGCGAGTCCCGCGCCGAGATATTGGATGACGTCATCGAGGCTGAATAGTCCTCGAATGCGACCCGAGTCATCGACGACGGGGTAGCGGCGGAACGGGCGCTTGCGGACGAGTTCAAGCGCCTCGTGGAGGTCCAGTCGGTGGTTGAGAGTGACGACATCCGAAGTCATAATCTCCTCCACGCCGACCTTCTTGGCGTCGAGGCCCGGATTGACGAGCCTCAGAACGATGTCGCGGTCCGTGAGTATGCCCTCAGCCTTGCCTTCCTGGACGACCAGCACACAACCCACGTTCTTCGACTCCATGAGCTTGGCCGCCTCGGCGACGGGAGTCCCCAGGTCGACGGCGACGACTTCAGGGTGCGAGAAACTTAGAATGGTCATCGCAAACCTCCTTGGAAGGATGGGGGAGGAAAGGGGTCGATGACGAGGTCCCTTTCCTCGGGGGACGGATCAATCGACGGTAACGGTGACTTTGTGAGGCGCGGCCTGGGCAACCTTCGGCGCTGTGACTTTCAGCACGCCGTTGGAAACCTCGGCGACGACCTTGTCCTCGGCCACGGCCGTCGTCAAGGCGTATCGCCTGTGAAACGAGCCATAGCAGCGTTCTCGTCGGATGTAGTCGTCAGCGCGTTCCTCGTTGGAGAACTCGCGCTTTCCTGAAAGGGTGAGCGTGTCTCCCAAGACTTCGACTTCGATATCCTTGGGGTCGATTCCGGGAACGTCGGCGTAGAAGATGAACGCCTCGTCGGTTTCCTTGACATCCACGTGCGGACGCCACCCGGTTCTTAGCTCGTCGAGGGGAGGAAGCAACTCGTCGATCAACCTCGACCAGCGGTCGAAAGGCTGAATGTTGGATTGGGTTTGCAGTGTCGACATTCGCCTAACCTCCTATGGGGTTTGAGCGTCCCGAAAGCTGTGTGATCTCCGCTGTAGTGCCAGTTTGAGGTACTTCCGGGATCGCTACGCCCAGCATATTCGCCGGGCCTTCGAGCTACTATGATGGGCGTCATACAATCAAGATTCGGGTTCAGGGCACGATAGATCTGTCGCGGGAGGCGAGCTAGGGTCCCTGACCACGAAGATCGCAACCTCCGGAAAGGACATTTCGCCCCCGCGTCGAATTCTCCCCCCATGACGCTAACGATCCTTGCCGTGCTCATGGCGATCGGGCAGACTCCTGAAGCCCCGTCCCAAGACCTCGACCTGCTTTCCCGAGCGATCGGCATTCACGCCAAGTACCCCCTCATCGATGGGCACAACGACCTCCCCTGGCGCCTCCGGGCTCTCAATCAGAGAAACCCCATGGCGCTCGACATCAGCAAGAGGCTTGATGATGGGCAGACCGACATTCCGCGCCTGCGAGAAGGCGGGCTGGGCGGTCAGTTTTGGTCGGTGTATGTGCCCGCTACGCTCACAGGGGATGAGGCCGTTCGAACCACGAAGGAGCAAATCGGGATCGTCTACAAGCTGGCGAGGACGTATCCCGACGTGTTCGAAATCTGCACGACCGCCGAGCAAGTGGAGCGAACCTTCCAAAAGGGCCGGATCGCCTCGCTGATCGGGATGGAAGGGGGGCACTCCATCAACGCCTCGCTCGACGTGCTCCGCGATATGTACTTTCTTGGGGCAAGATACATGACCCTCACGCACTCCAAGAACACGCCTTGGGCGGACTCAGCGACCGACACTCCTCAGCACGGCGGCCTCACGGAGTTTGGAGTTGAAGTCGTGCGCGAGATGAACCGGTTGGGAATGCTCGTGGACCTTTCTCATGTGTCGGAGGAGACCATGAACGACGTGCTCGACGTGGCCGAGGCGCCGGTGATCTTCTCACACTCCAGCGCGCGGGCGATTTGCGGGCACGCGCGCAACGTCCCGGACGGCGTTCTGAAAAGGTTGAAGTCCAACGGCGGAGTCGTCATGGTCGTGATCCTCGATTCCTACGTCTCGGAAGAACTGCGGCTCTGGCAAGAAGCCCGACAGGAGCACCGTCGAAGCCTGGACGTTCAAGCTGTCGGAGTCGAGGCCATCGAAGCTCAGATGCGGGAGTGGGAGCGCAAAAACCCGCAACCCAAGGCCACGCTCGCGCAGGTGGCAGATCATATCGACCACGTTCGTAAGGTCGCCGGAATCGACCACATCGGGATCGGCGGCGATTACGATGGAGGTGGCGGAGTCGAGGGTCTCGAGGACGTGTCGAAGTACCCCATGCTGACAGCCGAACTTCTGAGGAGAGGCTATTCCACTTCAGACATCGGCAAGATCCTCGGACTGAACGTTCTGAGGGCCATGCGCGGAGCCGAGAAGACCTCCCAGCGGCTCAGGCGCGATGAAACCGCCATCGCTGCCGCTCGGCATTGAGCGCTGGGGCGCGGGTGTTCTGGAGGAAGGATCGAGGTCCCGAAATCGGTGTGAGCGGCCGTCGGCAGAACGTATAATAGGGCTCGCATCTACGTGCCTTCGTGGTGAAATTGGTAAACACGCACGGTTCAGGTCCGTGTGCCGCAAGGCTTGGGAGTTCGAGTCTCCCCGAAGGCACCATCGCTTTATCGCGAGAATCGAGAGGAAGCCCGAACCCACAAGGCGAATCCTTCAGGCATGGTTCGCCTCGCCCTCGTCATTCTAGGCAGTTCTCTTGCCGTCGCGCTATACGCGCAATCCGCCACTCCACAAGACCTTCCTGGCAAGATCGACGCCCTCGTGACGAGCGTTATGTCGGAAGAGCGGATTCCCGGCGTTTCCGTGGCCGTTCTGAAGAACGACCGGATCATCCACAGCGCAGGATATGGCCTTGCCGACATCGAGAACAACGTTCCTGTGACTCCCCGCACGGTCTTTCGGCTTGCGTCGATCAGTAAGGCGTTGACGGGAGTCTTGGCCGGGAGGCTCTTCGAAAGGGGCGTACTCGATCTGGATAGGCCGATCCGGGAGTATGTCCCGGAATGGCCCGAAAGGCACCCCCCTCTGACTTGCCGGCAACTCCTGGGCCACCTTGGGGGCATCCGCCACTACAAGGGCGATGAGGTGAACAGCACGAAGTTCTATCCCGACCTCAGCTCATCGCTCGCCATCTTCAAAGACGACCCGCTGATCGCTGCTCCAGGCGAACGGTATTCCTACACAACCTATGGATTCACATTGTTGGGTCGTGCGCTCGAAGTCGCGGCAGGGAAGAGCTTCCGCGAGTTGATTCGAGAGGAAGTGCTCGCTCCCGCGGGAATGGCGAGCACCTATATCGACGAGGTGGCGATGATTGTCCAAGGCAGAGCCCAAGGTTATCGCAGAAACCCGTTGGGGGGAATCTCTAACTCGGCCTTGGCCGACACGAGTTACAAGCTTCCAGGCGGAGGGCTTTGTGGCACGGCTGAGGACCTTGTTCGCCTCGCAAGCGCGCTTCTAGGCGGGCGCATACTGAAGCCCGAAACTCGCGAGCTCCTGTGGACGCCCCAAAGCACGTCCGACGGGAAGAAGACGAGTTATGGATTGGGCTGGGTGGTCGGTGAAGTCTCCAATCGAAGAGCCGTCATGCACTCCGGCGGGCAGCAGCGGGTCAGCACGTTCCTCCTGATCGTTCCCGAGGCCAGCCTTGCGGTCGCCGTAATGACGAACCTCGAAGGTGCTGGAGCGGGCCGCATCGCCCGGTCGATCGCTTCAGAACTGATCGAAAGCTCAAGCTCCGTCGGCGTCGTTCGAGGGAGCCTTCGCGTTCCCGCTGCTTTCGAGCACCATCAAGGCGGCCTCGACGCCCCTTGCCGCTGACCTCTCGACAACCTCTTTAGGCACGGGCGGCATCGGACGGTGCGAAGCCTCGTCATTTCGTAAGTAAACGGTTTGGCTGGGAAACGCGATCGAGACGCCTAGCGTACCGGCAAGGCGGAAGATGTCGAGGAGAAGCCGGTGCCGATCGCTCAGTTCCGCGGGCCAATCGGGGGCCTCGAAGAAGACATAGAGCAGAATCTCGATGGCCGACCCTCCAAGCTCGTTCGCGAACACCTGAAAATAGTCTTTTCGGGTGTTTGGGTGCCGTCGGATGAGCTCCCTAACGCCTTCGCAAAAGGCTTCGATTTGCTCGGGGGCCGTGCCGTATTCGACGCCAAGGGTCGTCTTCCAGCGTCGAAAGTCCCTTGCGCCCATGTTGTCCACCGCAGAATCGAGAAGCCTCGAATTCGGGAGAGTCAAGACCGAGTTGTAGAAGGTGCGAATGCGCGTCGTGCGGAACCCTACCTCGATCACGTTGCCTTCATGATCTCCAATCTTGACCCAGTCACCGACTTGGAATGGGCGGTCCATCAAGACGGCGAGAGAGCCAAACATGTTCTTGAGCAGGTCCTGGGCTGAGATCGCCAAAGCCAACCCGCCTATCCCCAAACCGGCGATCAGGCTCGTGATGTTCACTTGGAGGTTGTCGGCGATGAAGACGACCCCAAATGCAACGGTAATGACCTTGAGGGACTTCCGAATCAAGGGCACAAGCAGATCGTCGAAGCGGGTGTCGGTCCGCTCGGCGCGTTGCTCCATTACGGCGCTCAGCACGTCCACGAGCCGGTAGGCCTGCCAGACGACCGCGCTCGTCGCGACCAACTTGATGGCGACCGCGACAACCGCCATGACATCCGGGGGAAGGCCCAGCGCCGCGACGGTCAGCATCCACCAAAGCGCCATGCCCAAAAGCCCGATGGGCCTCGTGCGATCCAAGATGAGTTTGGAGTCGACGGGGAGGGCGCTCCAGCGCAAGAACCGTTCGGCTACGGCCGCCCCGACCGCGCGCAGTAACCTGTCGATCAGGAGGCCCAGCACCAGAATGACCAAGAGCCCGAGCCATTGCCAGGTCTCGATGAGAATGCCTTCTCCCTTCAGCGCGGGGGGCATCGACGCTCGAATCCATTGGGACAACGATGCGAGTTCTTCGGTCCCCGGAACCGTCGGGAGTGAAACGGAACGCAAGTTCAGCATCTGCAACCGCGGAACCGCCGCGACCGTGCTCGCCGTAAACTTCCACTCCCCCGATGGGAACCGGTCCAGCGTGATATCGCCTGCCTCGTCCGTGAAGTAAACGAACGGCTCGCCCACCGGCGCATCTGGAAGGACTGAGTAGTCGATGGGACGAACCCCCTCCAACACGTCCTTGAGAGCGAGCGAAATCGTGTGCCCGTACTCGACCCTTGCCGACTCAGGAACGGTGCTTAGGTCGAGGCACGAAGCCGCGACATCGAGAGGCGACAGATCGCTGGGTTTCGCGCTCTTGACGGCCTCGTAGAACGTCCGGAAGGTCCTTCGAGGGGTCGAAAGGTCGGGAGATTCGCCCGTTTGCGCCACCGAGAACGCTGCCGGAAGCAGGGTCAGGAGGGAGATAACGGCACGAAAACAAGGACGCATGGCTCTGTCTGTACCCTTAGGATACGGATTCAGGCGCGTTGGAGCAAGACCTTGGGCTCGGTCATCGCTTCCATCGCGTGCGCGACGCCTTCGCGGCCGACACCGCTATCCTTGATCCCGCCATAGGGCATGCCGTCGAACCGAATCGTCGGCGCGTCATTCACGATCAAGCCCGCGACCTCCAGGTTGTCGTGGCAGGCGCGGACCACCTCTTCGCTTTGCGTAAAGAGAGAGGCGTGGATGCCGTACTTCGAGGAGTTGACCCTTGCGAGGGCCTCATCGAGCGAATCCACTCCGACGAGGGTCAGCACGGGACCAAACACCTCTTCGCAGCCGAGCTTAGATTCGGGGGGTGCGTTTTCGACTAAGGTGGGCGGGTACCACGTGCCGTTGCGAACGCCGCCTGCCAAAAGGTTCGCGCCGCCCTTTCGGGCTTCCTCAATCCAGGCCTCGACCCTCGCGGCCTCGCCCTCGGAGATCATGGGCCCGCAAACCGTGTCGCGGTCGAGCGGCGAGCCTATCTTGCAAGACAGCGTCGCCTCCGTTAGCCTCACCTTCAGCTGATCCAGCACGCCCGCGCTCGCGACCACATGCTGAGCGGAAATGCACACCTGCCCCGCATACCCGTACGCGCTGGCTACGATCCTTTGGGTGGCCCATTCGATGTCGGCGTCCTCCCAGACGATCACCGACGCGTCGCCTCCCAACTCGAGCACCACCGGCTTCCTCGGGACGAGGGACTTCAGAAACCAACCGACCCGAGGCGAACCCGTGAAACTTAGCAGCTTCACCCCGTCATGTTGAGCCAGCCATTGCGCGTCGTCGTTCGAGAGGTTCATCGCATTGACGACGCCTGCGGGGCACCCGACATCGTGGATCAGTCGAACGAGTTCAAGCGAGGAAATGGGCGCATGGGGGGAGGGCTTGAGAAGGACCGTGTTGCCGGTGGCCAGCGCGGGCGCGAGCTTGTGCGCAGCGAGATTGTAAGGCCAGTTGTAAGGGACGAAAGCCAGGACTGGCCCCCTTGGCTCCCGTTGGACGGACCCGGCGAAGTCCTTGCCGCGAGGATCGCAGCTGAGATCGAGAGTCTTCGGGCGCTCGATCGATGCCAGTTGCGCCGCGAGTCGAAACGTGATTTCGAGCCGCGCGACCTCGCCCTCGGCCCACACGATGGGCTTTCCGATCTCGAAAACGAGAAGCTCCGCGAGCCTCTCCTTCCGACGGGCGATTTCGTCGGCGATTCGAGTTAGCAGGGAAGAGCGTTCCTCCGGGCTCGATCGCCGCCACACCTCAAAGGCCCTTAGGCTCGATTCGACGGCGTCTTCGACCAGCTCCCGGCTGGATAGGAAGCTGCGGCCGATCCACTTGGGGTCCCAAGGCGATTGGACCTCGACCACCTCAGCGTTTTGGGGTTGAGCGATCTCTTCGCCGCCCACAAACGCTCCCCGCCACTCCATAACCCATTGAACCTGATCGCCCGACTCGAAGTCTCAGTAGCCGTTGACGAGGTAGGCGCGCTCGACCTCGAGCCGCATGAGGTTGCCGCCCCGTGACAATGCAAGCTTGACCTTCGAACCCAACGGACCCTCCATCATCTTGGCGAGTCTTCGATAGCCGACATTGAGTTCGCTCACTTCATCGATCGAGAGCACGGCGTCACCGACCTTGATGCCCGCCTCATCTGCCGGGCTCGCGGGCGCAACGCGATACACCCGGACCCGCCCCGCGCGAGGATCGAATCCCGCGGTGATCCCAATGTCCGCAACCGGTTGGTTGCCCACCTCGCCCGTGAAGTTCTCCAGCCACACCCGACGCCTTTCGTAGTCGATGGTGATGTTGAAGTTCTTAAGGAACCCGAACCCGATCGTTCCGTCGCCCTCTGCCGAACTTGAGGGAAGATCGATGATGCTCCAAACGCTCTCCGGCACCTTCACTCCAAAGATGGTGACGTTCTTCATCAGGATATCCCAGCTAGGCACTTCTCCTGAGGCGACCATCGAAGACCTCATGAACTTGGCTTCGGCGCCTGGTTTCCAGAGCCCGACCCTTTCGAGCACGTCCCGGTGCGTGGTGGCGAAGAAAGCGTTCCCCGTGTCGAGGGCGAGGATCATCCGCTCGCCGGCGTCCGTTTGAACGCTCATCTCCAGCGAGTTGTGGCCCGTGGGCAGCAGCCGGTTGAGGAAGGTCTTCGCGCCATCTGGGGTCCTCTTCGTCACGTCGAGGGAGTTTGGGTGGAAGATGAACTTCTGGCCTTGAAAGTTGATCTCGGTGATGTTGTGCTTGATAACCTCGAAACCCATAATGCCGTCAACGTGGGTGTTGTAGGACATCGAGTAGTTCGCCGAAGGCGTCAGGACCGCTTCGATTCCCGCGGGGTCGATCGTTTGCGCCCCGATCTTGAGCGAGGTCACCTTGACCGTAGGGACTTCAAGCTCGCCAACAAAGTCCCGGAGCACCATCTTTCCGGTGGGCTTGCCGATGTTGATCGTGTCGTTGAGCACGACCGACCCGCCGAAGCCCGTGTCGAACATGAGCGACACCTTCTTGCCGTTCACCTCGGCGTCGACGACGATCGCATCTTCGCCGAGACGAAAGGGGACCTCGACGCGCCCGCCCGCTTGGGCGCCCGCAAGAAGCAGCGTCGCGATTAGAATGCCTGACATTCCGCCGTCATCACCTCATTCAGTCTTTACGTAAGAAGGACGCGCGGGAGTCGCAAGGCGTTAGCTCCGGCCCTTCCACATATAGATGAGGATCACCGGCCCATGGAAGCCGCAGCAACAACAGATCACGAACGGCAGCATCCAGAGCCAGGGTCCGCGTCGATCGGTAAGCTCAAGGATCATCCAAATGAGCGCGACCAAAGCGACGAGCATCGAGATCATCGAGAGCGCCATTTGACCCGGCGTACTCCCCAAGAAGCCGCTTTGACTCTGAGCGAACGCTTCCATATCGTTCATCATCGCCGGGAAGTCGACCAAGATGGCCTTGCCCCAATTGATCGCCGCAATTGCTGTCCCGATTCCCCCGATGACGTAGCCCAGAGCCGACCAACTCGAGCCGAGGTTCTCGACGAACGAAAGCGAATGGACGGTCGAAGACGACTCGTACCCCGGACGGTAGTAGGCGCCTTCCGGAGAGGTCCCATAGGGTGAAGTCCCGTGAGGCGACGACTCGTAGGGCGAGGACCCCGTCGGCGGCTGCGCAGAAGGAGCAGGCCTCTGAGGCTCGCCGAAGGGCGGTCCGCTCGAAGAAGGCGCCTGGCCGCCTCCGGGTGAATAGGGAGAAGGGCCTTCGATGGCGGTGCTGATCGGCTTTTCGGGAGCCCGTTCCGCTTCGATCCGCGAAAGCAGGTCGCGCGCGCCCGCATGGCGGGGATCGATTCGCACGGCCTCGCGCGCCATCTCCTCCGCTCCGACCTTGTTACCGGTCGAAAAGTAGTGGACGCCAAGGTTGAAATAGGCCTTTGCGTTGTACGGAGAGAGCATGATTGCTTGTCGAAACGCCTCGACCGCGGCGTCCGCTTCTGCAGTTTGCGAAAGCGCGACCCCCTTGATCACGTAGGCGTCGCTGGAGTTTGGCTCCAACGCGATGGCTTGCTCGATGAACTCGAGCGCTCCCTTGAAGTCAGAATTCTGGATCGATTGCGTCGCTTGATCGATAAAGGACTGGGCTTGCTCAGACGCCACGGCTTCCTCCCACCTCGAAGATGCGGGCATATTACCCAGGCTCAGCGACCCGAACGCTGAAAGAAGCGCCCAACTTATCCAATACTCCCGGCTCCCAAGCCCTAGCCCCTCCCGACCCTTCCGGGTAGAATTCGTAGGGTCTTCGACAGGTGTCGGCGCAGCGGAGCGCTGATCCGGGGGCCTGGAAGAGTGACGTGCCGAGCTACCTCGTCCTAAGCGACGGTTCCATCTATCAAGGCGAGCCGCTGGGGTCGCAGGGCGATACCATTGGCGAGGTCGTCTTCAACACCGGGATGACCGGTTACCAAGAGATCCTCTACGATCCGAGCTATGCGGGCCAAATCGTCACCTTCACCTACCCCTTGATCGGGAACTACGGCATCAATGACGACGACTTCGAGTCCGATCGGGTGCAGGTAGCCGGAATCGTCGTCAGGGAAGCCTGCGAAGTCCCTTCGAACTGGCGCTCCCGTCGTTCGCTTGGCGCGTTCTTGGCAGAAAACGGCGTCACCGGCATCCAAGGGATCGACACCCGGGCCGTCACCAAGCACATTCGCAGCCGGGGCGTCACGATGGCGACGATCACCTCGGCGCAGCCGGAACTTGCCGCCGAAAGACTCCAGTCGGCCACCGCTTATGACGACACCGACTTCGTTCAGCAAGTCACGACGAAGGCCCCCTACAAGTGGGGAAGGACCGGCAAGGAGTCGGTCGAGGAGGCTGACGACGAGGGCCGTCCCCGGCTTGTGGTTCTCGATTTCGGGCTCAAGTTCAACATCCTCCGTCGGTTCTGGCGGGCCGGATGCCGACCCATCGTCTTGCCCGCGACTGTTACAGCAGACGAAATCCGGGCCTGGAAGCCGGACGGCATCCTCCTTTCTCCCGGTCCGGGGGACCCCGCGAGGCTCGGCCCCCAAATCGAAGTCGTGAAAGAACTCCTCGGCGAACGGCCGCTGTTTGGAATCTGTTTGGGGAATCAGATCCTGTGCCACGCGGTCGGCGGCTCGACGTACAAGCTGAAGTTCGGGCATCGGGGCTCCAACCAGCCGGTCAAGGACCTCGAAACCAACACGAACACCATCACCTCGCAGAACCACGGATACGCGGTCGACGCGAACTCGCTTTCGGGCACAGACGCGCGAGTCACCCAGATCAACCTCAACGACGAGACGGTCGAAGGGATCGACGTCCCCGGCGCGGACGCTTTCGCGATTCAGTACCACCCCGAAGCCGCTCCGGGCCCTTGGGATTCCCGCCCGTACTTCGAGAAGTTCGTGGGCCTGATGGGGGCCATGCGATGAAGGTCATGGTGATCGGCTCCGGCCCCATTTTGATCGGGCAGGCGGCAGAGTTCGACTACGCCGGCACGCAAGCCTGCCGAGCGCTCCGGGAAGAGGGCCACGAGATCGTTCTCATCAACAGCAACCCCGCGACCATCATGACCGACCCGGAGATGTCCGACGCCCTTTACATCGAACCCCTAACTCCCGAGTTCTGCCGAAGGGTGATCCAGCGTGAGCGGCCCGACGCCCTCCTCCCGACGCTCGGCGGACAGACCGGCCTCAACCTCGCGACTCAACTGGCCGAGCGAGGGGTCCTCGACGAGTTCGACGTCAAGCTCCTTGGAACCCCGCTCTCTTCGATCAAGCAAGCCGAGGACCGGGAGCTCTTCCGCGATCTGATGAGGGCGATCCGGCAACCTGTTCCGGAGAGCTTTATCGTAGAGTCGGAAGAGCAACTCGAAGCCCTACTCGATACCATGGTCCCCGATGTCGATGGGCGGCTGATCGACTTTCCCTACCCCCGAATCGTTCGCCCCGCCTTTACGCTCGGCGGGACGGGCGGAGGGATCGCCCACAACGCCGACGAGCTTTGGGATATCGGACGCAAGGGCCTCGCGCTTTCGATGCGGGGTCAAGTCATGATCGAGCGCAGCCTGCTAGGGTGGAAGGAGATCGAGTACGAGGTGATGCGCGACTCGGCGGGCGCGTGCATCACGGTCTGCAACATGGAGAACTTCGATCCGATGGGCGTCCACACCGGAGACTCCATCGTCGTCGCGCCGAGCCAAACCCTCAGCGACCTCGAATACCACATGCTCCGGTCGGCGAGTCTCGCGATCATCCAAGCGCTCAAGATCGAGGGCGGGTGCAACGTCCAACTCGCCGTCAGCCCCGAAAGCTTCGACTACTACATCATCGAAGTCAACCCCCGGGTCTCTCGGTCTTCCGCCCTCGCTTCAAAAGCCACCGGTTATCCCATCGCCCGCGTCGCCGCAAAAATTGCTGTGGGCCGCACCCTGGACGAGATCGAGAACCAGGTCACCGGGCGCACTAAGGCCTGCTTCGAGCCTGCCCTCGACTACTGTGTTGTGAAGGTCCCGAGGTGGCCGTTCGACAAGTTCACTCAGGGCGACCGAACCCTGTTCACTCAGATGAAGGCGACCGGCGAGGTCATGGCCATCGACCGCACCTTCGAAGCCGCGCTCATGAAGGCGGTCCGGGGCCTCGAAGTCAAGCAGAAGGACCTTCGCCACGCACGGTTTTCAGGAATGCCCGAAGACGAACTGCAGAGCGCCGTCATACAGCCTACCGACGAGCGACTTTGGGCGGTGGCGGAAGCCCTCCGCAGAAGGTGGAGCGTCGATCGAATCAATAAGCTCTCTCACATCGACCCCTGGTTTCTGACGAAGATGCAAAACCTGATCGAGGTCGAGATCGAACTCGTTGCCGTCGCTGCCGACGGTGAGTCTACGGGACGGGCGGGTCTGCGTCTCTCCCAGGTGATCCACGAAGCGTTTCTCATCGGCTACCCCTCGCCAACGATTCTCAGCCTGCTTGGGGTTCACGAAGGAGATGAGTCGGGGTTCGCGCAGGTCGTCCGAAGGGAAGTCGAGCGGCTCAAGGTGATGCCCGTTTTCAAGATGGTCGATACCTGCGCCGGGGAGTTTGAGTCAGAAACTCCCTACTTCTACGGCACCTTCGAACTCGAAGACGACGTCGTTTCTCCCAAACACTCGCCTGAACCCACCGAAGTCGCAAAATGACCCCAAGACCTGAAGATCGCACAGCGTTTTTTGGGAACTAAGTGTATATTCAAAACATTAGACCGTTTGTCGAGCCGCGTCCGGCTCGCTGGAGGAAAGTGAATGAATCGTAAGTTTCTCATTGCCGCGTCCGCGCTCTCTCTTCTCGTCGTCCCCGCGCTTGCGAATTGGGCCGAATCGGGCCTGAACGTGGGTGAGACGGTCACGCCGTTCTACCCGAGCCACATCGCCGGGCCCGACAAGGGAACGAAGAACTGCCCACCTTGCACCTATGGCAACCGGCCGGCCGTTCAGGTTTGGTTCCATAATGAGGACAAGAACAACGCCGCCGGGATTCTCACCGCGCTGCACACTGCCGTCGAGTCCAACAAAGCCAAGGAGTTCAAGGCCTTCGGAATCTTCGTCGCCGACTGCGAGATGTGCATCACGAACACGAACGCCGTCGTCGAAATGCTGAAGTTCAACAACGTCGGCATCGCGACAGTTACTCACGACGACCCGGCGCCCAAGAACTACAAGATCGACACCTCGGAAGAGGTGAAGAACACGGTGCTTGTTTACGTGAACAAGAAGGTCGTGGCCAAGCTCGTCAACGTCAAGGCGGATAAGGCCGGCCTTGCCAAGCTGAACGAAGCGATCAACAAGGCCCTCTGATTCCTGATCTTCTGACCTTTACAAAGGACCCGCCTTGGCGGGTTCTTGTTTTTTTTGCACGAGACAACTGATGGGTCGGCCGACGAATAGGGGCCACCCAGGGACACTCCAAACCCCACCCCAAGCTCCCCGAAAAACGCGTCAAGCCCCGGCAAAAGAGCCGAGGCCTGAGCGTTATGTCCAGGCAGAGCTAAGCCGCTTGCTGCTCGGAGTATCCGGGAAGCACGACCTGCAACACCTCACTCGCATCGCTCGAGAACGAGCCGCGATGGGCGATCACGTAGTACGCCGACCACTGGGCCGCTTCGGCTCCCTCGTCGGTAAACACTCGGCCCTGCGTAGCCCCGATCTGATGAAAGCCTGACTCGGTCGAGAGCTTGCGCCAAATCGTGTAGAACACGTTTCTGCCGCTGCTACTCCAACGGAGTTGCACGTCACCGGTGTTCAATATCTCGCCGACCAAGTTACCCGGCATACTCGGAGCCGACGGCGAGCCTCCGCCCGTCCCCGGTACGGGAAGCATCGCGGTCGTATAAACCGTGTCGTCGCCGGTCGATTGAGCCGTACCCTTGATGACGGAAATGAGCGCAGATCCGAACTCCGTGAGTTCAGAAAGTTCCACGTCGCGGGACTCGGTAGCGGTCTTAGCTTCGTCGCGAAGGCGGACGACTGCGTCTTGAGCCGTCTGCGCATCGGTAAGATAAGTACCTAACTGAGTTGCCTGCGCGGCGCTGATGCCGAGTTTGGCGGTGTTGGCCGCCCAGACAGGCTGCCGAACCGCATAAAAGTCGAGAATCCCTTGGATCGTTTTAGGAGTGGTTGACATAGAGTGTCGCCTCACTGTTGAAAGGTTGTTTGCCGCCGCGGGAATAGCCCTAAGGCCGCACCCCGCCCTCGGCTTACCCAGTATGTTTGGCAGGAAAAATCGAGGTCTTTAGGGGTAGATTGTCAAAACCCGCACCCCAAGCTCCCTGCCCACGCGGCAAGCGGGCACACGCACCTCAAGAAACTCCTCTTCCGTCGACCGTTGTAACCGAGTTCTTCCAAACCTGAAAAGAACGACCGCGACTCCAAAGCAGACCTGATTCTCAGGGCAAGTGCGGCAAGTCCAACTCGGATAGGAAGGCATTGTGCTTCGCCTTCGCCTCGCGAATCGCCGCCTCGACCTCCACCAACTGCGCGTGGACCGCCGCCAGATCGATCTCCTCTTCCGCCTTGGCCGTGCTGACGTACCGCGAGATGTTCAGGTTGTAGCTGTTGCTCTCGATCTCCTCCATCGAGACCCGCCGCGAGTACTGCTCCTGCTCTTCGCGGTTCTGATAGGTCTGGACGATCCGCTCGATGTGCTCTTCAGTAAGGGCGTTCTGCCGCTTGCCTTTCACGAAGTGCTCAGCGGCGTTGATGATCAGCACGTCGTCCGGCTTCTTGCACTTCTTCAGGACCAGGATGCAGACCGGGATTCCGGTGGAATAGAACAGGTTCGCGGGCAGGCCGATCACGGTGTCGATGTGCCCGTCCTTCAGGAGCTTGGTGCGGATGCGCTCCTCCGCCCCGCCTCGGAAGAGCACGCCATGAGGCAGGATGATCGCCATCACCCCGTCCTCCTTCAGGTAGTGGAAGCCGTGGAGCAGGAAGGCGAAGTCGGCGGCGGACTTGGGCGCCAGGCCATAGTTCTTGAACCGCATGTCCTCGCCCAGCGCCTCGGTCGGTTCCCAGCGGTAGCTGAAGGGCGGGTTGGCAACCACCGCGTCGAAGCGGGGCTTCTTGGCGGGGTTCTGCTCGCGCAGCATGTCCCAGTCGTTGGTGAGGGTGTCGCCGTGGTAAATCTCGAACTCGCTGTCCTTCACCCCGTGCAGCAGCATGTTCATGCGCGCCAGGTTGTAGGTGGTGATGTTCTTCTCTTGGCCGTAGATCTTGCCGATGCCGCGATCGCCCATGCGGTGGCGGACGTTAAGGAGGAGCGAGCCGGAGCCGCAGGCGAAGTCGAGCACGCTCTCCATGTGCGAGCGCTTACCCTGCGTCGGGTCTTGGCTGTCGAGGGTGACGATGCCCGAGAGGATGCTGGAAATCTGTTGCGGCGTGTAAAACTCCCCCGCCTTCTTGCCCGAGCCGGCGGCGAACTGGCCGATGAGGTACTCGTAAGCGTCGCCGAGAGTGTCGGTGTCGGTGGAGAAGCCCGAGATGCCTTCGGCGATGCTGGCGATGATCTTGCAGAGCCGCGCGTTTCGTTCGGCGTAGGTCCGCCCGAGCTTGTCCGAGCTGAGGTTGATCTCGGAGAAGAGCCCTTGGAAAGTGCTCTCGAACGACTCCTCTTCGATGTATTTGAATCCTGCTTGCAGGTTGTGGAGAAGTTCGTCGTCCTGCCGCCTTGCCATGTTGGCGATGCTCGTCCAAAGGTGCTCGGGCTTGATGACGTAGTGCACCTTCGCGCGCATTTGGCGTTCGAAAAGGGGCACGTCGTCGGGGCGGTCGGCGTACCAGACGGCGAGCGGCACCTTGCGCTCGCCGTTGGTGACTTCCGGGTAATCGGACCCGAGCTCCGTCTTCGCGCCCTTCTCGTAGTTGTCGGAGAGGTAGCGTAGGAAGATGAACACGAGCATATAGTCGCGGAAGTCGTCCGCGTCCATCGCCCCGCGAAGCTGGTCCGCGATGCTCCAGAGCGTTTTGCCGAGTCGGTGGTTTTCTTGTGCGGTCATGGTCGCGTGTTCTCCGTCACGCCGGTCTTCGAATTCACTTGGATCACTTTGACACTTCCAGTCGGAAGCCGCAAGAGGTCTCCATCGGTGGTCAGAACTGTTGCGTCGACCGCATTAGCGGCAGCAGATATCCAAAGATCGTTGTGGCTGATATTGCGTCCGCGAGAGTCCTTCTCGGCAAGCTCCTTCCCATCCGCCGAGAATTTGTGCAACTTCGCATACTCGTTGAGCACGTCGTCGCGGTGTATCTCAATGATAAGCATCTCTTCCAAGATCGCTTCAAGCTTCTCAACCCGTTCGGCAGGCCATCCCTGGGCGAAGGCGCGCATCTCGCCGAGAGTGACGGCGCAAACCATCGGCCTGAACCGCGCTGATCGAATGCCGAAATCGGCCTCCACCTGGGCAGCGACAGGACTGTTCTTCCGGGTGTAGTGCAGGACGATATTGGTATCCAGCACGAAATCACTCATGCCCTGCTGAATTCCTCCACCATCCTTGTGAACTGCTCGTCATCCACACGGCCGTCGAGGATGCCGCTCAGCTTTTCAAGGGGGTTGGCTTCATTGGGCAGCAGCAATCGTGCTTTGGGTTGGGCCGCTGCGGCAGCGCGCGGAACCTGACTCCACGCTTCGTCTCTTTCAGTAGCCTCGCGCACGCGGTCAGCCAAAAGGATCAGGGGCTGACCGTTGGGGCGGAATTCGAGCTTGCCCTCCAAAAGGACGTGCCGACCGAGCAGCGCCTTGATCTCCTCGATGTTTTCAGGCTCCCACAGCACCCGAAGCTTATGACCGGCATCCAGATTGAGTAGGAGGCTCCGCTCTAGATATGCCATCTGATTCAGGAAGCCCTTGATTCGCGCAACTTGCGCGGGCGGTGTTTCGTGGACCAACTCCTCCGCCTTCGTGCCGAGCTCCGCATTCACCCGAACAGGGTGCTTATGATAGCGGCGGGTTTGAATGTCGGCTTCTTTGAGCCCTTTGATGGAAGCTCTCTTATACTTGGCGAGCTGACTCAGCAACTCGGTGTCGAGCAGGGTGCTCTCCCTATCCTCCCGCCAGACTGCGGCAGTCACGTCGCCGAGCCAGTCCAGAACGGTATCGTCGCGGTTCAGGGTGTCTCCGAAGAGCGAGCGTTGCTCGAAGAGCTTAGGAGCGGCGTCCCCAATTGTGGGCAGGAGCGCGAGAAAGACCCGACCTCCGAGCTTGGCATCAGGCCCCTCGTCCTCGATACGGAGCGCCCAAGCGTCGGACAGCTCCCTCAATGGTCGCCCGATGCGGCGCGAGGAGCCGAAGACGGTGATCCGAGCAGCATCAAAAAGCGACTTCTCCAGGTTCCGCCAAAAGAAGGCGCTGGCGCCGGGGTCATAGCCGCGCCCCTCGAAGGCGCTCCCAGTCAGGCGAATTGGATGCTCTATGGTGTTGAAAGTCATTCTCCTTAGGCGCCTTCCGACGCCTTTCTTGCGTCTTCTGCTCCTTCCTCGACATTCAGAATCGTCCGGTCTGCTCGTTGCTCTTTGCGGCCCTTAGGTGTCCTCTGCTTCGGCTGAGTGCCTGACGTTTTCTCTGCCGAAGTCGGCTTACGCCCGGTCGCTTCCGGATCCACGTCCAAATGCTGCTGCCACTCGGTGATCGTAGTTGCCCCTTCCGGAATCAACTTCGCCACTTCGGGAAACTCAGCCTCCAAGCCTGAGTCCCAAAGTGAGACGAGTTGTTCAACTGCGCGTTTCTCCCGGTCAGCTAATCCGAAGTGGCTTGTTGGCCATTTCAGGTCTTGCAGACCCATCGTCGACTCGTCAAGCGCCTTACCGGATGCCTCGTCCTTACGCTCGATGCGCTTCCCGCTAAGCGTCTTCATCGCGAATAGATCGTGGTACTTGCGGGGGCCAATGCCAATGAACGGTTCTAGCCGCAGCCCCTGCCGCACTTCCATAGGCTCCCCTGTTTGCTCATTGTAGTCATCATCCCAGAACGAGCAGCTCGTACGGAAAAGCTTTTCCGCGCGGCTCTTCGGATATGGCTCGACGTATTTCACTGTTGTCACGCCCGAAGCGATGATGTGGCGAACGCAGTTGTGGCAAGGATAGGTCGTGGAGTACAGCGTGCTGCCGCGGACGTCGATGTGATTCCTGAGGGACGACATGAGGCACGCCATTTCTGCATGCACAGTACGCCCAAACTCTGTGATGTCGAGCAGCCCAGATCGTTTTAGAATTTTCCGAACCTCGGGGTCATCCTTCATGGGTAATGTGCCCTGCTCAGATTCCACGCCGTCCAGCCCAGTTAGAAAGTTGTTTATCAATTCGTCGCGCTCAACCACGTTCGGGTCGTACTTCAGCTCTGCAAAGTCCCTCAAGTCGGGCCGGTCATCTTCCCAGGCCTGTCCGCCTCCAAATCTTGGGACTTCGTTCGCCCCCACTGCGACGATTTCTCGACTGTCGTTCATGATCGCGGCTCCCACCTGTCGGGACAAATCGGCGGATCGAAGGGAGGCTGCATAGGCCATGGCCATCGCATATTCGTCTCGGCTCGGGGTTGTGAACACCGATCCGAAACATAGCTTCAACGCGCGAGTCAGACCAACATATTCAGGGTCAATTCCCTTGATAAAGAAGTCGCAGAACTCAAATGTGTCGCGAATGCGCTGCCCAAAGTAATCGGCGGCGTTTTCGTCCGCGCCAATTGTATCTTCGCCGTTCTTATCGCCTTTAACGTCTCGCAAATAAAACAGGCGCTTCGATTTGGGCGTGTGGACCCCGATGGCTAAGAAAGCTTCGCCGTATACCATGCGGAGAGCTTCAATCTCCTCTGGTCGCTTGAGAGAGCGGATGATGAAGGCCTTCCGACTTCGGTCGTCATTGCCGTTGAACTTGGAAGCGATCTCGGCTATGGCGCAGAGGGCCAGGGCGTGCTGACATGAAAGACCCTTGCGCAGTCTCGTGCCCTTTGCCTGCTTTTCCTGAGTTTTGGTGCCCCCCGCAGACAGGAACCTGCTCAGGCTAAGAACCTCGACCTCGTATTTCTTGTCCTGTAGACGATTCTGGAGGGCAGCGCAGAGGTCATCGAGATTGGTGCCGACCTGCGCCACGAGTCCGATCACGAGCAACCCGTCGCGCGGATAGATTGACTCAAACAGGGCATCGGTCGGCTTCACTTGGACTGGGTTCTCCTTTGACTCATACCATTTTATCCTTATAGCGGCTCCATCTCGGGGCAAGCGTCTTTGCTCTCCGGCGAGGGAAAGAGGCCTTGCATGAGGCCTTGCTTGTGGGTCTTGAGGGTGGCGAGCTTTTTTGACTGCTCGGTGATGAGGGTGTCGAGGGAGCCGAGGCACGAGGCGATGCGTCGTTGTTCAGGAAGCCCTGGGCACCGAATCTTGATCGAAGAGAATAGGGACTTACTTACAATCGGAACAGCTTGTCGTCCTGCAAGCGCAGCAACCGCCCCGCTCAGCTGTGCCAGGCCGTAGTAAAGGAAGTCACCAAACGAGTCGGGACCCGGCACCACTGCGTTTATCTGCTGGTTCGTCGCGCAGTGCTCCTTGTTTTGAGCCACCTTTCCGATCGTAGAACCAATGCACACGAACAGCACACTCCCGGCGGGGACGAAACGGGTAACTGCGAATCCCTCTTCGCTCAAGGTTGTTTTAGTCTGCTCGACGTATCTTTCCTCCGTGATGTCGGCTGGGGATACGAACTGGTATGCGCCCCCGTAATACTCTCGCCGGGCCGTGCTTGGAGTGCTGCCCGTGATTACATCCGCGGTTCGTGCAATCGAAGTTTCCTCCCACTCCCCGGAGGTGCGGAATTCGGGGAAGCGGAGGCGGGGGGTGGTTTCGCCTTCTCGGGGGAAGAGGTTTTGCATGAGGCCCTTCTTGAAGGCGCGCAGCGCCTCCAGCTTCCGCCCTTCCGCCGCGATCAGCTCGTCCAGCGACGTCAAGCACTCCGCGATCTTCCGCTGCTCGGCGGGAGACGGAGCGAGCAACGAGACGGCCCTAAATGTATCTGGCGCAACGCGCTTGAGCGTTGCGCTTGTACCGGTCCGCTCGATACCCAGGCGCTTGTAGTTCTCTCTGAGCCAGCTCAAGAAGAACTCAGGAGAGCGATCGGGGCCGAAGGAGAACGCTGGAACATCAGTAGAGGAGTAGAAGCCGTCGAGCTCTTCCGGCACAATTCCGAACGCGCCGTTAAGGAGGTCGATCTTTGAAAAGATGAACTGGCCGGCTCGGCGCTTGACGTAGTTCGTGCCGCCTGTCAGGGTGCCTGTTCTCTCATTCCTCACAACACCGTTCCCGTGGAGCTTGACGGTGAGGATTTTATCGCTCTCGAAGCTCGTAGCCTTCTCGTGATTTTCCGCGCTTGCAAAGAAGTCCGCCACCGTTACAGTTCGCCATTCCCCAGAGAACTCCGGGAACCGCAGCTTCGGCACAAGCGCCTCACCCATTCGCGCCGTACTCCTTCTGCGTCTCGTAGACCTTCAACCCGGAAATCTCACGCTGCCCAGCGCGGCGCTTGAGGAGCGGTTCCAGGTCGGTCATGAGGTCCAGTTCTTTCTGCACCCGCTCGCGCCAGCTCAGCCCGAGCGGTTCCAGCAGGGTCGTTAGCCGCTCGCCGTCGAAGATGCGGCGCTGGAGCACTTCGTCCACGAACTTCTGCACCGCCTCGACCGCCAGGCCATTGCTCCCGGCGACCTCAGCCAATTCCTTCGCCTCCTGCTCGGCCTTGAACACCTGGTAACCGGCACGGACCTCGTCCTCCTTGAGCCCCTTGCCCTCCTCCAGCGAGCGGACGTAGTCGGTGATCAGCTCCCGCTCGTCGAGGAACTTGGAGTCGGACTCGATCAGCCCGATGAGCTGATCCTTTGTGAGCTTCAGCTTGCCCGGCTTCTGCTGGGAGAACTTCGCGATGAGGTTCATGATGTAGTCGTAGTCGATCAGCGCGGAGGCAAAGAGCACGAACTCAAAGTCGAGCTGATCGAGTACCGGATCCGGCTCGCCTCCGGTCTTGCCCTGCTTCTCCTTCAGCTCCTGCGCGGTGGCGAGGTACGCGCCCTTAAAGCCTCGGAGCTGGTCCTTCGGCATGATTGCCTCGACGGTCGCCTTCTGCTCGTCGGTGAGGTCGGTGTACTGGTCGAGCTGGGTCTGGAGCCGCTGCACCTCTTTGAACTTCTCGATGAACCCAGCCCGGGCGGCGTCTCCCTTAAGGTTCGCCACGTCTTCCGGCTTGGTCTGGACACCCTGCGACTTCATGAACGCATCGAGCGCCGCCACCGCCTCCTTGAACTTCTCGATGACGACCGGCGCCTTCTCCACGAGCCAAATCTCCTTGGCCCGGTCTGCCTTAGCCCCCGAGAACATTGCGATGGCCGCGTCCACCTGGTCTTGCTGGGCGCGAAAGTCGAGGATGGTTCCATAGGGCTTGGTGGCGTTGAGGATGCGGTTCGTGCGACTGAAGGCTTGGATGAGCCAGTGCTGCTTCAGGTTCTTGTCGACGTAGAGCGTGTTCAGGAACTTGGAGTCGAACCCGGTGAGGAGCATGTCCACCACGATCGTGATGTCGATCTTCTCTTTGTGGGGCAGGTCGGCGTTCGGGAACTGCTGGTCTTTGATGCGCTTCTGGACGTCCTGGTAGTAGAGGTCGAAGAGGTCTATGCTGAAGTTCGTGCCGTATTGGGCGTTGTAGTCCTTGATGATGGCGGTGAGGGCCTTCTTCTTCTTGGCGGGCTCGGTCTTGTTGTCTTCGCGCTCTTGGGGGAGGTCTTCCTGGATTTGCTTGACGTCGGGGCTCACGTCGCCGGGCGGGGAAAAGACGCAGGCGACGTTCAGGGGTTGGTAGTCGGGGTCTTTGACTTGTCGGCCTAATTGGAGCGCCTGGAAGAGGTTGTGGTACTCGATGGCGTCGTTGATCGATCCGGTCGCGAGCAAGGCATTGAACCGCCGGCTGCCGCTTGCCGTGTCGTGCTTGTCCAAAATGGCGTTCACCACGGCCGCCTTGGCCATGGTTTCGCCGGGCTTTGGCACGGCGTCGCCCTGGGGCTCGAAAAAGTCGACGTGGAAGCGCAGAACGTTGCCGTCGTCGATGGCGTGGGTGATGGTGTAGGCGTGGAGTTTTTTTTGGAATAGGTCTTGTGTGGTTTGTAGCGTCTGAACTTCACCCTCGATCTTCTTGGCTGTCGCATTGTCCGGGAAGATCGGAGTGCCGGTGAAGCCGAAGAGCTGCGCTTTGGGGAAGAACTCCTTGATGGCCTTGTGGTTTTCGCCGAACTGGGATCGGTGGCACTCATCGAAGATGATAGCCATACGCTTATCCCGCAGGGGCATTAGGCGGTCCTTGTAGTTCTTCGCGTTCGCCGGGTCCAGGGCCAAGCCGAGCTTTTGGATGGTGGTGACGATGACCTTGTCGGCATAGTCCTCGGAGAGCAGCCGCCGGACGAGGGCGGCGGTGTTCGTGTTCTCCTCGACGCAGCCTTCTTGGAAGCGGTTGAACTCCTCCCGCGTCTGGCGGTCGAGGTCCTTTCGGTCCACAACGAAGAGGCACTTGTGGACGTCGTCGTTGCCCTTGAGCAGGGTGGCGGCCTTGAAGCTGGTGAGGGTCTTCCCGCTGCCGGTGGTGTGCCAGATGTAGCCGTTGCCGCTGTTCTCGTGGATGCACCTGACGATGGCCTGCACGGCATAGATCTGGTAGGGCCGCATCATGAGGAGCCTTTGCTCGCTCTGGACCAGCACCATGTAGCGGCTGATCATCTCGCCGAGAGTGCACTTGGCGAGGAACTTCTCGGCGAAATCGTCGAGGTGGGCAACCTTCTTGTTGTCGGGGTCGGCGAATTGGTAGATCGGGAGGTAGCGCTCGTCGGCGTCAAAGCTGAAATGCCGGGTGTTGTTGTTGGCGAAATAGAAAGTCTTGTCCCGGTTGCTGACGATGAAGAGTTGGAGGAAGCAGAGGAGCGTCTTGGTGTAGCCGTTGCCGGGGTCGTTCTTGTATTCGACGATCTGCTCCATCGCTCGGCGGGGGTTGATACCGAGGGTCTTGAGCTCGATCTGGACCACCGGGATCCCGTTGATGAGCAAAACGACGTCGTAGCGGTGGGAGCCGTAGTCGGTGGTCATCCGGAGCTGGTGGGCGACTTCGAACGTGTTCTTGCACCAGTCCTTCAGGTTGACCAGGGAGTAGTGGAGCGGCGTGCCGTCGTCGCGGGTAAAGGTGTTGATTTCGCGGAGAGTCCTGGCGGCGGCGAAGACGTCGGGTGTGACGAGCTCATCCAGGAGGCGGGCGAACTCGGCGTCGGTGAGGGTGACGCGGTTGAGGTCCTGAAACCTCTCCCGAAAGTTCTTCTCGAGGGAAGCGCGGTCGTGGATGTCCGCACGGTAGACGTACTTGAGCTCGATGAGCTTCTCGATGAGATGTTCCTCGAGTTGCCGCTCCGCGGGTGTTACGGACGCACCCCCGATGGTTCCTTGCCGGTTCAGTTCGACCTCCTTTGCCGCATTTGCTGCCCGCACGGGGACTGACCCTGAGCATGGGCGCGCCCGTCGCGGGGGTAGGGACGCGCGCACCGGCCCAAGGCGCGAGCCACATTGACGTTTGCTCTTGCGCCTTTGAGTTGGATCGGGGAGTTCGATTCACGCGACATGGACTTTCAGTATAAGCCAGGTGGGGGACGGTTGACAATGCGGGGTGGGGGCGTTGGGTCGTCGGGGCGACTTGCCGCTTGCCCCACGGGGCCCTGACCCCCGGCCGGGCGAAGGAGCGGGGAAGGGTTCCTCCGCTCCCCCAGGGAGCGCTGGGATCGAGGGGGCGGAGGGCTCCGGCCGCCGTGCAGTCAGAGGGGTCAGAGCGAGCGGAGGGCATCAGGCGAGGTAGGGCCTTCCATGCTGGGAGCGCTCTTGAAACGTGAGACCCTGGTGGGCCTGGTCTAACGTTCGAAAGCGCGTAGCCGCTTCTCGGAGGTCTCGGCTGGTCAGGCATCCCTCCGGCCCGCTATAGAACAGCACCTCGACCTGGAACCGCAGTTCGACCAGTCGGCGCACCGAGGGAGCATAATCTTTGTCGCCCGCGACGAGCACGATTCGAACCTGATCGGGTCGGCTCCGCGCCGTGACTTGTCCGAGCTCGAAAGTGAGCAGTTGATCGACCCCTCGCTCCCGCGAACCCGCTTTCATCGGGATCTCCCTCAGCTCGAACCCGGCTTCCACGGCGTAGTGGAGGGTCGGATGAAGTCCCACGTGCGCCCCCGACACGAGCACCGGCGGCGACAGGAACGGCTCGTACTCGATTTGCAGCAAGTGCATGAGGCGGTAAAGGTCCACCCGAACCGACCCGTCGCCTCGATCGAGTTCGCATAAGGAACGCGCAGAGACTTTTTTGCGGCGATAATAGAGTTCGAACCTTTTTGCGGTTTGAAAGAGATTCGCCCCATCTACGATTACAAAAGTTTGGGGAGATTTCGTGTGGGTCGTGCCTCCATGATTGGAAGCCCTATGGATTTCTGAGGTCTTCATTATGTTCTCCTTGTGATCTGATTGATCATGTCGTTTGGTCGGATCCAATATGAATGTAGTTTCGATTTGTTTGTTCTATAGAGGATTTTTGATTTCTAATTTTCAATTTGACGCAATTTTGTTTTTTTTGAAACATATTTTCGATTGGTTTTGTTAGTAGTTCAAATAGTCATTCTCTATGATTGGTTAGTTGTCGCAGCTTCGCCGCGAAGCTATGCTATGCGTTATAGCACCCGTTGTCCGCCTCTGTCAAGACTGTTTCGCGAAAAATTTGGTGGTGTTGCGATAGGGTGCTCAGACGGTCGCCTAAGGACTCTTGCTACTGTGATAGTGGGGGGCGTTCGGTTGAGGCTGTTTTGGGGCCAGCGGGTGCGGAAGCCGCGGCCTTCGGCCCGTTGGCCTTTGGGGGGCGTTCGGTTGAGGTGGTTTTGGGCCAGCGGGGTGCGGAAGCCGGGCCCTTCGGCCCGTTGGGCCTCCCGGACTTACCGTTGAGGCTGTTTTGGGGCCCGGTTACGTTCTTCGTTGCGGGGCGATCAGATTGTCGGCGAAGCTCCTCAGATTGTCGGCGGAGCTCTTCAGATTGCCGACGGAACTCTTCAGATTGCCGACGGAGTTCTTCAGATTGTCGTCGGAGTTCTTCAGATTGTCGTCGGAGTTCTTCAGATTGTCGGCGGAGTTCTTCAGATTGTCGGCGAAGCTCCTCCGTTTGTCTGCGGGGGAGTTTAGGTTGTTGGTGGGGGGTTCCCGATTCTCGGCGAACGGAAAGCCGGAAGGACAGCAGGGAGGGGGAGGCGTCGGATACAATATCCTTTTGAAATGCCACAGAAGGTGCTCGTGCTCGGCTCCGGGCCGATTCGGATCGGACAAGGAATCGAGTTCGACTATTCCTGTGTCCACTGCGCTTGGGCTTTGCAGGACATGGGGTACGAGGCGATCCTTCTCAACAACAACCCCGAGACCGTTTCGACGGACTTCGACACCGGGGATGCCCTTTACTTTGAACCTGCGACGCTGGAGGACGTCCTGGACGTGTACCGGCGGGAGTCTCCAATCGGCGTGGCGGTGCAATTTGGTGGGCAGACCGCGATCAACCTCGCGCAGGGGCTTCATGACCGGGGCTTGAATATCCTAGGGACCTCGGCCGAGGCGATCGCATTGGCGGAGGACCGAGACCAGTTCGAGCGGTTGTTGCGGCGGCTGGGGATCCCCAAACCTCCAGGTAGGGCGGTGCGAAGCTTATCGGAGGCGCTGGAGGTGGCCGAGGAGATCGGCTTTCCGGTGCTGGTTCGCCCGAGTTTCGTGCTGGGGGGCAGGGCGATGGAGATCGTTTTCGACGCGGAGCAGCTCCGTCGCTTCTATCGGATCGCGGAGGACGAATCGCCGGGCCAGCCGGTCTTGATCGACAAGTATATGCAGGGGATCGAGGCCGAGGTCGACGTGATCTCAGACGGCGAGGCGACATTGGTGCCGGGCGTGATGGAGCACATCGAGCGGGCCGGAGTCCATAGCGGCGACTCGATGGCCGTGTTTCCCCCGGTGAACCTCTCGGACCGGGTGATTTCGCGGATGGTGGCCGCCGCTTGCGACCTTGCGCGAGAGATCGGGGTTCGGGGGCTGATGAACATCCAGTTCGTGGTCGCTCCGACCGAAGGTTCGGGGGGCGAGGCCGTCCCGCAGATTCTGGAGGTGAACCCTCGCGGCTCGCGCACGGTTCCTTTCTTGGCGAAGGTAACGGGGATTCCGATAGTGGACCTCGCAACGCGGGCGATGATGGGGCAAGGCCTTTCGGAACTAGGGTACGAGTCGGGGCTTTGGCGACTCGACGCTCGCGGAAGGCTGCATGGAACGGTGCCTGAGGTGCAGTCGAAGTACAAGGGGACGGTACTTTCCGAGGCGGAGATCTCGCGGCTGGCGGATGGGACCGCGGTTTCGCGAAGCCTTTTCTCGGGCGCGCCGTTCTATGCGGTAAAGGCCCCTGTTTTCAGTTTCCAGAAGCTGGCGCGAGTCGAGCCGAGTCTTGGCCCTGAGATGAAGTCGACGGGTGAGATCATGGGGATCGATTCGACGTTCGAGGGCGCGCTCTATAAGAGCCTGGTGGCGTCTGGGATTTCGCTCCCGACTGGAGGGGTGGTGGTGATCAGCGTCAACGATGCCGACAAACCGGCGGCCATCGAGATCGCGAAGAGTCTCTCGGCGCGGGGACACGAGATCGCATGCACGGGCGGAACTCACCGGACCTTGCAGGCTGCGGGCGTGGGGAGTCAAAGGGTCGCCAAAATCAGCGAGGGTTCGCCGCATTTGCTCGACCTGGTGATGTCGCGGCGGGTCAGCCTGCTGATCAACACTCCCGGGACAGACGCGGAGACCGAAGCCGAGGCGTCTCGTATTCGGAGGGGATGCATCGAAACGGGCGTTGCTTGCATCACAAACATCGACACGGCGGAGGCCCTGGTGAAGGCGCTGCCGTTCTTCGAGGACCCTTTGGGAGTCTCGTGCCGTCGGCTCGACGAGTACTTCGGGCAGTAGAGCCGATCTTATCGGGGAGGAGGCGGGTTGCCGCGTCCCATGTTGCCGAAGTTCGGCATTGTTTTCTTGAGTTCCGCTACCTTTTCGTCGATCAATTTCGAGAGGCCCGGAGGAAGTTGTGAGAGGGGAGTAAGGGGAGCGTCCTTGGGAACCCGGTCGTCGTTGAGAGTTTTCTCGGCGCGGACTCTTGGGGCGACGTGAAAGTTGAACTTGAGGGTCGAGCGCGACCCGAGCCTAAGGCCGTCCATCGTGGGCATCCCACCACTCATGCTCGCAAAGTTCGGGTCTTCGGAGAACCACTGGAACAGCGCGAGTTCGTCGGCGCCCAGCGCAAAATCGAAGCCTGGGGGCCAATTTCCCCCGGCGGGCGCGCCGATGATCGACTCACTCGCATTGAGGGCCAAAGCCCCTGCCGGCGGCAGCCCGTTGGGCATGACCTCGGTCGGCTCGTCGCGAAAGTCCTGGTGATTGGAGGGAGCGAAGTCCTCCATCATCGAGAAGAACGAAAGGGCGCTGGGCGGGGCGGCTTGACCCCGGTCGACGGTGAGCTTCGTACCCGGCCCAAAGAGGATTTTGGAGGTTTGGGCCGAGATGCCGGGGGTGAGTTGGCTAAAGCGAAGCGTCCCGCCTTGGGTCAGGTTTGCGAGAATTCCCGGCGGGAGCATCCCGTAAAGCCGGAGCATGTTCCAGTCCGGCATACGCATCCCCGAGTTCAGCGTCTGCGGAGCAAAGCGGACGAGGTGCAGCATGGCGACCTGGTTCTCCATGGGCGCGGGCGAAGTGAGGGCGTACTGGGCGATGTCAGCGAGCCTTGCGCCGGCGTTGGCTTTGCTGGCGGCGATCAAGCGGGTCAGAGCTAGGCGGTCGGACCTTTCGTTGCGAGCAGCTTCGGCGAACTTGGGTCGCACCTCGAGCCACCCCACCGTTTCTGCGACTTCGCACTCCATGGAGTCTCTGAGCAGATCGAGATAGCGGCTGGGCGTGAGGTCTTGGGATAGCCCGGTGAGCATCGACAAGCCGGAGGCGGCGTCCGGGAGATTGGCCACGACGCTACGTTTCTTCGCCAGGGCGACCGCCGGAAGCGCTGAGGCATGGACAATGCGCAAGGGGTCGTTCAGGTCAGGGCGACTCAGCCACTCATCGACCGCGGGTTCGAAGTTCGGCGCAGCGCCCATGCTCCCGAACGTCTTGAGCACCGACGTACTTATCTCGTCGAACTTGATGGGATCTTCCTTGGGCGCTGGGGGCTGGTCGGATTGCGGTTTCGTTTCGCCTTCTGGTTCCACAACGTCTGTGCTCGCGGACACCATCATCCCGCCGAAGCCTGGCATCCTTCCTAACCCCTCGCCTGCGAGGACCGTGGATTCTTCGAGCAGGACCTCTCCTGATTGACCGTAGAGCCGGAAGGCCAGGTTGATGCCAAAGGACACCTGAGGCGACTCGGCGACAAGCAGGGCTTTGGCGGGAGGCTCGGTGATAGGCTTTTCTCGCCTGGACCCTCCAAACATCCCCAGCAATCCCTGGAGCGCGGCTGCCCCTTCGTCGTCATCGACCGCGGTTTCACGGGGAGGGGCTTTGGCGACCCTTGCGTTGTGCGAAGCGACGAGGCGGTCGACCATGGGACCGATGTTACGCGGAAGCGGACGCTGCATTCGGTTGGGCGAAGAGGAGAACACGACCCGGTTGCCGCCGATCGCTTGCGTAAGGTGGTTGGCGTCGATCAAGGGCAATAGATCGGCGAACACGCGATTCGACATGCCGAACATGAATCCAAACATTTCAGCGTCGGCACCCTCCGAGGGTTCCTCTTGGGCTCGATTCGCTGCCTGGTTGGCGGTTTTCACCAGTTGCTGAACCGCCTTCCGAACGGCCGCGAGCCTGATTTGGTACTCCGCCTGCACTTCGCGCCCCTGTTGAGCAGCGTTCCGACCGAGCCGACGCGCCTCGCCGTCCTGACTCCACTCCCCGCTCGTCACCTTGGCGATCCGTTGGAGAACCTCATCGAGGGGTCGCTCGGCAACCGAAAGAAACACGACCGGTGAGGCCATGCTTGGAGAAACCTCGAGCTTCGCGCCGGTCGCCTCGGCGATCTTGGCTACGACTTGTGATACTCTTGCGGGGCCGAACGTGAGGGTCAGCGATTCCTTCTGCAAGGGCAGGGAAGAGGCCGGAGTCGGCGCGAGCAAACTGAGAGCGACCAGGGTTGGAAGGATCATGACGGTGGTTCCTCGGTGCGTTCGATTGATTGTACGTCAGTCTGGCGAAAAGGTTGCTTTCTTCCGCCTCTCGAAACGAAGAGCGCCAAGACGACGAACACGACCGCTCCCGCGAGATCGAGCCCCACGTCGGCAAGGCTCCCGGTGCGGCCCACCGAGAACCCCTGGCGCGCTTCATCGAACGCTCCGATCAGCGTAGCGAACGCCAAGGCCAACAGCGCCGCCAGGTGGCGTGAGACCGTCCAAGCCGCCGCAGCGAAGAAACAACCTGCGGCAAGTCCATACGCCAGGAAGTGAACCGACTTCCGGAAGGCGACCACCAAGCGGTGCGCTTCGGGTTCGCTGAGGTCAAACGTTCGGATCAGCCACTCGACCATTCCGCTCGCTCCGCCTCCCTCGCCGCTGAGTCCGCCGACGGTCAGGGCAAAGAGAACGCAAATCGAGAACAGCGCCACGGAAGCTGAGGAGGGTTGGCCCCTTCGCCAGCCGAGGAAGCCGTGCAGTAAAGTGCCCACCGCAACGACCCACCCAAGCGCCGCCGCCGACGGTGGAAAGTACTTCACGAGGGTCGATTGCGCGCCCATGTCCCGAGTCCATGCTTCGAGCGCCCAAAGGCCGGGAAGGCCGCTGAAGAGCGCGGCAGCGTGGAGTCGAAATTGGGCTGCGCGGGCCCACAAAAACATCATCGATGCGTCTGCCGCAACTAACGCCGGAAGCTCCCGACCCTCAGCTTGATTGGGAGTCACCACGAACAGCCCCAAGACGGCGAGAGCGAAGCCCATGCTCGTCAGGAGAAGCACGTTCGGAAGGGCATGACGCGCCAACACAGCGCCATTTTGATCCATCTGCCCGATCCGCTGAACCTTCCCCTTAGGTTGGCCCAGCTTCGAAGCCTTGGAAACGGGTAGATAGGGAGTTCTTATGCGAATTCTGGTCACCAACGACGATGGCGTTCGCGCCGAAGGCTTGCAGGCGCTGGTTCGGGCTCTCGAAGGATTCGGCGAGGTCAAAATCGTTGCGCCCGACCATGAGCAAAGCGCCTGTGGCCACGGGATGACCCTGCGAAGGCCGCTCCGGGTTTGGCCGGTCGAGTGGGATGGCCATGAGGCCTACGAAGTGGACGGGCTGCCGGTGGACTGCATCAACGTGGGGCTGACGGTGGCCTGGCCCGAGGGTTGCGATCTGATCCTGAGCGGGATCAACAACGGCCCGAACCTGGGTTTCGACGTTACCTACAGCGGCACTGTAGCTGGCGCTATCGAGGGCGCGATCAATGGGATTCGGTCAATTTCGATCAGCATGGCGGTGTTCGTTAGCGGCGCCCCGTATCACTACGAAACCGGCCAGGCCTGGCTCAAGGAGCATCTGCCGTTGCTGCTCGAATTGCCTAACCCCCCATTGAGTTTCTTCAATATCAACGTCCCTGCAATCGCCGCGGCGCAGTTGCGGGGCCATAGATTCGTCGCCATGGGAAAGAGAGTGTATGAGGACCGAGTCATTCGCCGCGAGGACCCTTGGGGCAGGCCGTACTATTGGCAAGGCGGCAGCGTCGTGATGAGTGAGGAGCAACCGGGCACCGACGTGGAAGCCGTACGACAAGGCTACGTTGCCATCACGCCCCTCTCTCTCGACTGGACTCACCCTGCCTTGCTCGCCGAGATCGAAGGGAAGTAGAAAAAAAGCCCCGAGCGTGTCGGGGCCAAGAGGATAGGAGGAGGTTCTTTCGTCTATTCCCGGGGCTTATCCACCCCTGAGAAGCTGGAGTACGCCCTGCGGAATCTGATTGGCCTGAGCCAAGACGGCCATGCCGCTTTGCTGCAGGATTTGCAGGCGCGTGTATTGCGTGATCTCAGACGCCATGTCGGCGTCTCGAATCTGACTCTCTGTCGCTGTGAGGTTCTCTTGCGCGATGCCGAGGGAACGGACCGTGGATTCAAGGAAGTTCTTTTGGAACGAACCAAGGTCGCCGCGAAGCTGCGCCAGTTCCTCGATCGCGCTGTCGATAATCTTCATCGCCTCTTGTGCGCCCGCCGGGCTGGTGACGTCGAGGTCGGCCAGAGATTTCCCAGCCACGGCGTTTCCTCCCAATCGGTTGGCAAACACCACTGGCATGGCGAACTGCGACGACTGATCGCTGTTCGCTCCGATCTGGAAGAGGACGGAACCCGCGGTCACTTGGGCGATTTCCGAGGGAGTGCCTGTGAGATTGGCGTTCCCTGTTTCGGTCAGCGTCAGGGCGTTGCCGAAGTTGTCGCTGAGCCGCAACCCGGAGACGCCTGGTCCGCGTCCTCCGGTGAACGGCACCGTCGTCACTCCCGCACTCGTCGTTAGGGATACGTCGAAGACCGCGTCGACGCCTGCGTCGGAAGCGCTCGAGGACGTGTGGAGAATGCTATTGGCGTCGAAGAAGTCGATGCGGTGTTGCGCGCCGAAGTCGTTTTGAACGAGTTGAACGCTCACAGGTCCCGACCCAGCGATCTGAGCCGTTACGCCCGTGACGTTCGACATAGCGTTGATTCGGGAGACGATCCCTTGGACGGTCTCCGAGCCTGAGCTGACGAACGAGTATCCATTGATTACGAACGACCCGGCGACCGTTACCAAAGCTGTCGCGGACGCGAAAGACTGGGCTAGGGCTACTTGCGCGCGTTCGCCCTGGGTCACGCGGGCCACAGTCACGGGGCCGCTTTGCACTCCATAACCCGCGAACGTGCTGCCGACGTAGACGCTGGAGACGTTCGCCGAAGAAGTGACGTTGGCCATGACCCCGGCCGATCCATCGAGGAGCTTCTTCTTTCCGAATTGCGTTTGCGTAGCGATCCGATTGATCGACTGAATCGTCGAGTGAATCTGGTTCTGATTCGCTTGAAGAGTGGCCGCATCGACGACCGCCGCGTTCGCGGAGTGAACCGTCAGCGCTCGGACATTGCGGAGCAGGCGTTGCACCTCGTCGAGGGCCGCCTCGGCGGTCTTCGACATGTTGACGGCGTCTTGGGAGTTCTTGATCGCTTGCTCGATTCCTTTGAGCTGCGCGCGCATGTTCTCGCTGATGATCAGGCCGGCAGGATCGTCTGCCGCCGTGTTGATTCTCAGTCCCGAACTCAGGCGCTGGATCGTCCCGCCCAGTTCATTCTGGGTGGTTTCCAGGTTCCTGAGCGCCTGGATCGACGGGATGTTCGTATTGATCCTTAGACTCACTTCTCTTGACCTTCCTGTGCTTGCCGGCTTGCAGTTTCAACTCGCAGCATCGACCCTTTCGAGAATCCAGCCAATGCTCCATGGGGAATTCTCGGCGAAACATGGAATAACTTTAGGTTTCGCTTCGCGCAGCTTCGGGCGGAGTCCTCGCGCGTACCAATGTTTGCGATTTCATAAGCAATGACCTTAGAACAATTCCAGCCAGCTAGCAGTCATACTTACTTGGGAGTTGGCTGATCCTGAGTTCGCTGCCACCCGAAGGTGTGGGGCAAGGGGGAAAGGGCAGCCTGCCATTAGGGAGGATGGATGACGACTCGCGGATCGGTGACGACTCGCCACGCAGTAGCCAACGTTGAAGCGGCCGAACGCATTCTCGTTGTTGGCTTGGGCTACATTGGCCTGCCCACGAGCCTTGCCTTCACGGAAGCCGGGTTTGAAGTGGTTGGGTTCGACGTCAACGCCGAGACCGTTCGCATGCTGAACAGCGGCGAGCTTCACATTCACGAGGCTGGCCTTCAAGAACGCCTCGACTCGGCCCTTGAGAAGTCGTCCTTCCGAGCTACGGGAGTTCCTGAGGGGGCCGACGTCTTTATCATTGCCGTGCCGACCCCCTGCTCCGATGCGTTCCGCGCCGACCTTTCCTACGTCAGAGCCGCCGCGGAGTCGGTAGCCCAACAGATTCAACCCGGCAACATGGTCGTACTCGAAAGCACGGTCCCGCCCGGAACCACGGAATCGATCGCAGGCGAGGTGATCCGGCAGAAGACCGGTCTGAGCCACGAAGACGATTACGACCTGGTTCACTGTCCCGAGCGAGTGATTCCGGGACGCATCTTCGAAGAAATCGTTGGCAACAGCCGAGTGATCGGCGGGACGACCGTACGAGCGACCGAGCGCGCCGCGGAGCTTTACTCCAGCTTCGTCGAGGGCAAGGTCCTGACGACCGATGCCCGCACCGCCGAGATGGCCAAGCTGATGGAAAACGCCTTCCGCGACGTCAACATCGCGCTCGCGAACGAATTCCGGAGCATCGCCGAACTCCATGGGATCGACGTCTTGCGTGCCATCGAACTCGCCAACCACCACCCTCGCGTGCACGTCCACCAGCCTGGAATCGGAGTGGGCGGGCACTGCATCCCCGTCGACCCTTGGTTCTTGATATCGTCTGCGCCGGGGCGGTCCAAGCTGCTCCGCACGGCGCGGGAACTCAACGCCTCGATCCCTTTGCAGGTGAGTTCGTGCGTGTTGGACCGCGCGTATTCAACCGGGGCAAAGAGCCTCGCTTTTTATGGTCTTGCCTTCAAGCCCAACGTCGATGACCTACGGGAGTCTCCGGCCATCGAAGTTGTGAAGCATGTCGCCAGCCACCTGGACCCGAACGTTCGGATCGCCGTCATCGAGCCCTTCGCCGAGAGCCTGCCCGAAGACCTGAGCGAGTTCAGCAACGTCGAGTTCGCCAACGCCCGCCCTCCCGAAGCCGAATTCGACCTGCACGTCGGGTTAGTGGCTCACGACCAACTTAGGCGGCAGGGTCCCCCAACCGCGGAGTTGGAGCGGATTCTCGACTTCGTTGGAGTCTGGGGGCTTCCCAGGCCGGTCGTCACGGCGGGACCTGCTTGACCCTGCGCTAGCGATCTGTCACCATCAGAACGATGTGCGGAATTGTTGGCGCGATCAGCTTCGGAGGTTCTGGCTTCGAGATCACTTCTTCCTACATCGAACGTATGCGCGATGCGATGGCGCACCGTGGCCCTGATGGCGCGGGAACTTGGATCAGCCCCGACCGGACGGTCGGGCTGGGCCATCGCAGGCTGAAGATCATCGACCTCTCCGAGCAAGCGGCGCAGCCTATGTCCAACCTGGACGGCGCTCTCTGGATTACCTTCAACGGCGAGATCTACAACCACGCCGAGATTCGAAAGGAACTCCAAGCTCTCGGACACCGGGAATGGAAGACCGACCACTCCGACACCGAAGTGATTCTGAGGGCCTATGAACAGTGGGGGATCGAGTGCATACAGAAGTTCAAGGGGATGTTCGCCTTCGGGTTGTGGGATGGCCGCTCGCGAGACCTATGGCTCGTGCGCGACCGGATGGGGATCAAGCCGCTTTACTACTCGTGCCACCATGGACGGCTCGTGTTCGCTTCGGAGATCAAGGCGCTGCTCGAAGACCCTCAGCAGGTTCGCGAAGTCGAGCAAGAGGCGCTGATTCCGTACATGGCGTTCATGAGCGTTCCGGCTCCGATGACGCTTTTCAAGGGAATCCACAAGGTCCCATGTTCTCGGATTGTGAACGTGCGTCCGAACGGTTCCGTTTCTGTTCGGAGGTACTACAACCCGCTCGAATCCCGCGAAGACGCGGGTCGGTCGGAGGGGGAGACGGCCTCGCTCGTGCTGGAAACGTTGCGCGACGCCGTTCGGATTCGGAAAGTCTCTGACGTACCGGTGGGGGTCTTTCTTTCAGGCGGGATCGATTCGAGCACGAACGCAGTGTTGTTTTCGGAAGGGGAATCGGGACCGGTTAAGACGTTTACCGTTTCCTACGATGGCGATTACAGTTCCTATCCGAACGAATCGAAGTATGCCCAAACCGTCGCAGACCTGGTGGGCGCGGAACATCATGAGATCGTTCTCGGCCCCGACGACGTCCTCGACTTCCTGCCGCGAATGATCGAGTTGCAGGACGAGGCGATCGCGGACCCCGTGTGCGTCCCGAGCTACTACGTTTCCAAATTGGCGCGTCAGAACGGGGTCATCGTAGCTCAAGTCGGCGAAGGCGCGGACGAGTTGTTTTGCGGATATCACGGCTGGAAATCAGCCCTGAAGATCGCGGGCTGGAACGAGATTCCGATGACGGGCGCGCTGAAGAGGCTCCTGCTCGTGGCGTTGGACGTGTGCGGAAGGTCGAGAAGGCCGCATCGGGAGCGCCTTCGGAGAGGGATTGCGGGCTATCCGGTTTTTTGGACGGGCGCGGAAGCGTTTGGCCAGACCGAGCGCGAATGGCTGATCGGAGAAGCCGCGCGTCCCCTTCGGCGAAGAGACGCCTGGGAGTTCATCCGCCCGCTTTGGCAGGAGTTTCAGGACTCTCCCGCCGAGAAGACCCACCTCAACTGGATGACCTACTCCGACCTGAACTTCCGGTTGCCCGAGTTGCTTCTCATGCGCGTCGACAAAATGAGCATGGGCGTGAGCTTGGAGGCGCGGGTTCCGTTTCTCGACCACCGGCTCGTCGAACTCGCGTTTTCGATCCCTTCAGCCACTCGCATCAAGGAGGGCAATCTGAAGTACATCCTCAAGAAGGCGGTCCGTGGGCTGATTCCCGACGAGATCATCGATCGAAGAAAGCAGGGGTTCGGGGTTCCGCTGGTCGAGTGGTTCTATGGCAAGGTCGGCGAGCAGGCGAAGAAAGATTTGAAGGCGTTCTCGAAGCGCACCGGGTATTTCGACGGGGAGAACGCCTGCGCGCTGATCGACCAAGGCGAGGGCAAGCGAGCCTGGTATCTGTGGAACTTCGCCAAGTGGCACGAACGGTTCATCGAGTCGTAGCCCATGCGTTTCGAGAGCGTGTTGCGTCGCGGATTCCAAGTCCCTCCGAGGCTCCTGCTGAGCAAGGTCCGCGAACGGCTTCACAACGCCCTGGAAGCCCCCCTCCGGCGAAGGCAAGACTGGCGGCGCGACACCTATGGCGGCGTCCCCGAAGGAATCCGCATCGAATACCTCTTGCCCCCGAATACTCTCGGCGACCTTTCCGAACTGCATCCGGGTCTTCAGCACTTCGCCGAACAGGCGCTTGCCGGACGCATGAACCTCTTGGGTTCGGGTTGGCGATCGACCGCCTTCAAGGGCCCTGAACAGCGCCAGGTCCCGCCGAACACGCGGGCCACTTCTGAGAGGATCGAGGGACTCAAGAACGACCGTTGCACGCGGATCGATTGGCACAAGGACCTTCGCTCGGGGCATCGGTACAACCCGCTTTGTTGGTACCGCGACGTTCCGATCGGGCGACCCGTTGGAGCGGAGATCAAGACGCCTTGGGAGTTGGCGCGTTGCCATCACCTCCCCCAGTTCGCCTGCATGGCGCGATTCGCAGAAGAACCCGCGACATGGGTGCGGGCCATCGAGGACCACCTTCTGGACTTCTGGGCGGCGAACCCTCCGCGGTGGGGGGTCAATTGGCGGTGCGCGATGGACGCCGGGATTCGAATCGCCAACCAACTTCTGGCCCTCGACATTCTGCACGCGTCAGGTTGGGGAGTGCGCAAAGAGGTCGAAGAGGAGGCCGCGCGCGCGGCTTGGCTTCACGGCGAGTTCATCTCCAGCCACCTCGAATGGAGTCCGTCGCATCGAGGCAACCACTACCTCGCCGACCTTCTCGGGCTGGCTGCGTGCGGAGCTTATCTTGGGGGTCACGAGACCCCGCTGGCTTGGCTGCGCTTCGCCGTCCACGAATTGAACGCGGAGGTCCTTCGGCAGTTCCTCTCTGACGGGGGCGGCTTTGAAGGCTCGACGTGCTATCACAGGCTCTCGGCTGAACTGGCCGTATGGGGGCTTGCCCTCGCGAGCGCGACGACCCCCGAACAGAGGCAGGCCCTCGAAAACGCGGACCCGAGCGGGCTGGGTAGGCGACCCTGGACTTCGAACCCTCCCCCTACGTTTCAGGCTTCGACGGGCGCGTTCTGGCCCGAGACCCTGCAGAGGCTTCACCTGGCACGTGAGTTTGCGGAGTGGCTCACCAAGCCGGATGGCCGCGTGTCGCAGATCGGGGACAACGATTCTGGCCGCGCAATCAAACTCGACGGCGCCTACAGAGAGTCGGGCGGATCCTCTGTTGAGGACTCGCTGAATCTCGAAGGTGTAGTTGATTTGTTGGGCGTCGTAGTCGGCGTTCCTCCCACGACCCCCGGCGGCAGCGTCTTGCGGGCGCTGCTTTCGAAAGACGTCTTTGGCGAGCTTCCTCCGCCACAGGAAAATCCACCTGCGTCGGACCCCATCGACCCCGATCAGTTCCTTCATGCAAAGTCGCGTTTCCCGTGCAGGACGTACCGGTTTGAACTGCCGGAGCGTTGCCCTCGGAATCTCCGGTTTCGGGCGTTTCCCGAATTCGGGGTTTGCGTTTGGAAGAGCGACTCGCTTTTCGTGAGTTTCCGGTGCGGCAAGTCGGACCTTGACGGACGAGGAGGCCATTCGCACAACGACCAACTTTCGATCGAGCTCCAGGTCGAGGGAAAGGACTGGATCGCCGATCCCGGGTCGTACCTCTACACGTCGGACCCGTCGGCGCGAAATCGCTACCGGTCGTGCCAGGCGCACTTCGTCCCCCGAGTCGGACGCTCGGAGCCCAACCCGCTCGACTTGGGGCTATTCTTGTTGCCCGATCGGTGCGGGGGCAGGCTCCTCGGCGCGGGAGCCTCCGGCGCAGTCGGCGGACATCTGGGGTTCAAGTTCCCGGTTTGGCGCGTCGTGAAGTTTGTGGGTTCTACGCTCGAAGTGACCGACATCGCCGAATCGGAATCTGCCGAACTCGAAGAACTGAAGTTCATGGGCAACTGCTTCTTGTCATCTGTACCCTTCAGTTCGGGGTACGGCGAGGCTTCGAAGGAGGGTTCGGACTAATCGCTCCCGACGCGCTCCGGCCAAAATCGAACCTCGTCCGGTCTGTCGCGATCGGGTGCGCCACCCTTTATTTCGTGTCCGGCCTTCAAGCCTATGCGCTCGGGCCGGTCCCTTTCGACTGGATCGCGTCCGCAGGTTGGATCGGGGCGGCGCTGACCCTGCTCGTCTACCGCCCCGTCGGAATCCCCAAGGTCATGCTCGGCTTCGTGCTGTTCGTTGGGGTCGCGGTGGCGTTCACTGCGTTCGCTTCGCTTCAAGGCGATTACTCGCGCCACATGCCCTCGATGGCGTCGAATCCATACCCGGTGTATATGGCGCTGCGCGTGTTCGTTTTGGCGGCGTTCCTCAGCGCGGGCTACTGCGCCTGGTGGCTGTGCAAGAGGGCCCGATTCGAAATTTTCGCCAGCGCCATCGTATTCGTCGGCGTCGTCTTGTCCGCGCTGGCCCTCTACATCTTCATCGCACAAGTGGTCGGGCTGCCCGAGCCGCCCCGAAGCCGTGCGGGGACGAGCGGAGCCGAACAGGCGACAACATTCAGCTACGCGGTCCACAGGGCGATCGGAACGTTTAGGGAGCCGAGCCACCTGGCTTCCTTCCTGCTCCTGCCGCTGTTTCTCTCGCTTCGGGGCAAGGGCTTGGCTTCGCTGGCGAAGTCCGTGATGATCGGCAGCGCCCTTCTGTTGACCGGAAGCCTGACGGGCATCTTCGGGGCCGTGATCGGCTTGGTGCTCGGCGCAGGGTCGCTCTCGGTCAGGAGCCCACGGGTCCTGGGAATCGTCGTCACGATGCTGGGAGCGCTCGCGCTCGGCTCCGGCGTGTTCGTACTGGTCATGGCCCTTACCGGAGGCGGACAGGCGTCGATCTTCAGCATCCTCCTCGATCGTGTGCTGCCTATGCTCGAAGGCGGAGCGGCGGCTAGCAACCGGGCCTTCGTGTACACCTACGTGGCCAGTCATCCGCCCGCGTTCATTGGGGTCGGCCTGGGCAACTCGAACCTGCTCTTTGCCGACGCGCTCAACCTCAAGGTCATCCCCAGCTTTTCCAGCCTCTATCTTTCCGTGGCGTATGGACTTGGCTATCCGGGAATCGCGCTCTTGGCCTACGCGCTGCTCGCCCCTGTGGGTCACGCCTTCCTTCGAGTCCGCCGCAGCAACGAGGTTCAAGTGGCGCTGCTGCTTTCGGCGTATGTAGGATGGATGGTAGCGTTTGCGGCGCAGGCGGAGGAACTCAACGTCTCGTTCGGGCTTGTCTTGGGCCTGCTCGCATGGCAGACCTCGAAGTCGGCTCGTGCCCCCTTGCAGGCCGAGGCGGAGGCGTCTTGAATCTCCTCGTCGTGACGTTTTCTTATTCCCCTGCGCTCTCTCCGCGCGCTTTTCGCTGGACTGCGCTTGCGGAGGCTTGGGCCGCAGAGGGCCACCAAGTCGATGTGGTCTGTTCCGCAGTGCGGGGTCTGCCCACTGAGGAAACGCTCAACGGCGTATGCGTCCATCGCGTCGGAGGCGGGCTCCGCCAAAAACTGACTCAAACCGCCTCGCAAGGCCCCACGAGCCTGGGACAGCCCGCAACGCCTGCCGGACCCATCATCGTGGCGGCTCAGGCGGCAAGGGCCCTCTATCGAGTCGCGGTGAAGCCCTTTCAGTGGCCCGACTACGCGGCCTCATGGCGAAGGTTGGCGGCGCACACGGCGAAGGAGATCGTTCACCAGCGCGGTGTCGATCGAATCGTCGCGGTTTCCCACCCGTTTTCTTCGCTCCTCGCGGGCTCGGAAGTCGCAGCCGAGACTAGCATCCCTTGGCTCGCAGACGTTGGCGATCCCTTTTCGTTTGACGACCAAGTGCCGCTCAACAACCGCGCGTTATTTGCCGCAAGAAACCGCAAGGCGGAGCGAGAAGTCTTGGGGCGAGCGAAGGCCGTCGCCGTTACGAACGATCTCGTGAGGCAGGAATACGCGCGCCTGTTTCCGGAACTGGCCGAAAAGCTCGCCGTCATCGGACCGCTCGCTTCTGACCTTGCGGCAAGCGAAAACGCGGAACCGCTCTTCAGCGAGGAAGAAGGGAAGTGCAAGCTACTCTTTACCGGCACGGTCTACCGGGACATCCGGAGCCTGAACCCCGTGCTCGCGGTGTTCAAACGGCTCGTCGCGTCGACTTCGAGATGTGAGTACGAAATCCACTTCGCGGGTCGGCTCCAGGGCTGCTCAAGGTGCTTGGAACCTGTCCAGGACTGGATCGGAACGAAGGTGCTCGTACATGGATTGGTGAGTCGGGAACGGATTGCCGCCACGATCCCGGGATGTTCGGCGCTCGTCAACATCGGCAACTCCACCCCCTATCAGCTTCCCAGCAAGGTGGCCGAGTACGCGGTTTCGGGCAAGCCGATCCTCAACTTCCATACGCTGGACGACGATTCGAGCAAGTGCTTCTTGAAACCCCACCCGGGGGTGTGCAACGTTCTATGCGCGGAGGGCTTCTCTCCCGATCAGCGGGCCAGCGAAATCGAAGCGTTCTTCGCAGCTATGGCGCAATCCCCCCCTCGCCCCTGTGAGGAGTGGCTCGACACATTTCGTTTGCCCCACCTCAAGGCTCGGTACGAGGAGTTGCTGAGGTGAGGGTCGCCGTAATCGCGCCCCACTACCTCCCCGGAACGAGAGCCGGCGGGCCCGTCCGGAGTATCGCGAGCCTCGTCGAGACGCTTGGGGACGAGATCGAGTTCTTCATTCTCACCCACGATCATGACTTTGGGACTTCGGAGCCTTACCCTGGAGTCGTTCGTGGGCAACCGGTGAAGGTCGGGAAGGCAAGTGTGGTCTATCTTTCTGAGGAGGACTTCCGGCCGAAAGCCCTCGAGGCGAGGATTCTCGCCTCTGAACCCGACGCCCTGTATCTCAACAGTTTCTTTCACCCGCTGGCCTCGATCGGTCCCGTTCTTCGAAGGAAGTTTGGGGGGTTGCACGGTCTGCCTCTCCTCATCGCTCCGAGGGGCGAGTTCGCCGAAGAGGCCCTCCGCATCAAAGGACGCAAGAAATCCGGCTATCTCGCCTTCGCAAGGATGCTCAGCCTCTATCGCGACGTGATCTGGCAGGCCTCTTCCGAGTTCGAAGCCGCCGACATCCACCGGGTCGTTGGCAGGGAAGCGAAGGTCCGGATCGCCCACCTTCCACCCAGCCTCCCTCAAGAAGCGGAGAAGGCTCAGGGAGAATCGCGGCGAGAGAAGTCCGCAGGTTCGCTCCAACTCATCTTCGTCGGCCGTTTCGCTCCGATGAAGAACGTGGAGTTCGCTCTATCGGTGCTCGCTGGCGTCGAGGGAAAGGTTCGTTTCGAGCTTGTCGGCCCGAAGGAAACGGAGGAGTACTGGCGGCTCTGCCAAGACGCCGCGCGCAGGCTGCCGCCGAACGTACAAGTGGAGTTCGCAGGCGCTGTGCCGCACGACGAGGTCCTGCGCAGACTCAACGATTCTCATGCCTTTCTGTTGCCGACTCGCGGCGAGAACTTCGGCCACGGGATCCTCGAGGCGATGTCTTGCGGGTGTCCGGTGGTCATCAGTCAAAACACCCAATGGCGGGACCTTGCGCCGCGGCGGGCAGGTTGGGACTTGCCGCTTTCGGCTCCGGGCCAGTTCACCCTTGCGCTTCAACGATTGGCCGACATGGAAAGCGAGGAGTGGCTGGAGTGGTCGCGCGGAGCGCAGGAGTACGCCCGCGGCCGGACCCTCGATGCCGACGCCGTCGAGGCCACGCGAAGGCTCTTCCTCGACGCCGCCCGAGTCGCCTCGGCAGGCGGTCGCGGGGCCCGTCAGAGGTAACCTAAATCTTATGCTCCCTTCGAAACTCCGCCAGGGAGAGCGCTCGCGTTGAAGTTACTGTTGCAGTCGCTCTCGTCGGGTGAGATCGACCTCATCGACGCCCCAGTTCCTCGCCCTCGCCCCCACGAGGTGCTGATCCGCTCGCAGACGACCGTGATCTCGACGGGCACGGAAGGGATGCTCCTTGAGTTCGGGCGGGCGGGCTGGATCGGGAAGGCGAAGCAGCAACCTGACCGCGTGCGGGACGTTTTGGATAAGATCAAGACCGACGGCTTGGCGACCACGCTCGAGGCCGTACGGCGCAAGCTCAACCAGCCGATTCCGCTTGGGTACAGCCACTGTGGAGTCGTCATGGCCGTTGGCTCGGCGGTTTCGGACATCTCGGTGGGCGATCGGGTCGCCAGCAACGGCAATCACGCTGAGGTGGTCTGCGTCCCCAAGACCTTATGCGTTCGAGTTCCTGCCGAGATCGACGACGAGAGCGCGGCCTTCGCGACTCTGGGGGCCATTTCGCTGCAAGGGATTCGGCTCCTGTCTCCGACGCTCGGTGAATCGGTCGCTGTCATCGGCGTCGGCCTGCTGGGTTTGCTCGCCGTTCAAATGCTGGTGGCGAACGGGTGCCAGGTGCTCGCTTTCGATCCCAATGAAAGCCGCTGCAAGCTGGCGGAGGAGTTCGGCGCGGAAGCGTGCTGGGTTCGGGAAGGGGTCGATCCGGTAGATCGCGCCTTGGCGTTTACAAGAGGTCTCGGAGTCGATGGCGTCCTGATCACGGCATCGGCCTCGGGTTCTGAGATCGTGCAGCAGTCCGCGAAGATGAGCCGGAAACGAGGACGTGTGGTTTTGGTCGGCGTGACCGGGCTAGAACTCAATCGGAGGGACTTCTTCGACCGCGAGCTTTCCTTCACCGTCTCGTGCTCCTATGGCCCCGGCAGGTATGAACCCGACTACGAAGGGCGGGGCGTTGACTACCCTCCAGGCTTCGTTCGTTGGTCGGCCCAGCGCAATATGGAAGCGTTCCTCGAACTCGTGCGCCGAGGCTCGGTCCGGGTTGGGCCGCTCATTACCCACAGGTTCGAATTCGAGCAAGCCAAACATGCCTATGAAGCGCTGGGTTCGGGGGCAATGGGGATCGTCCTCAGCTACCCGAAGCCGGATGGCGGCCAAGAAACTCAATTCCAGAGCCGGGTGCGTCACTCCGAGCCGGCCACGGCGCGCGGCAAGGCCGTTCTTGGGTTCATTGGAGCAGGGAACTATGCGACGGCCGTCCTGATTCCTGCGTTTAAGGAGGCGGGCGCCCGGCTGAAGATCGTCGCGAGCGGGGGCCACAGTTCGGCGCTTGCGGCCCGGACGTTCGGTTTCGAGGAGTCCACATCCGATTCGGTGAACGTGCTCGACGACCCTAAAGTGGGCGCCGTTGTGATCGCGACCCGCCATGAGAGCCATTGCCGACTCGCCGTCGAGGCCCTGCAACGGGGAAAGCACGTCTTCGTCGAAAAGCCCCTCGCGCTCGATCTGGAGTCGCTCGGCGCATTGGAATCAGCGGCGCATGAGGCTGCGGCCCGCGGCGTCCACCTCATGGCCGGCTTCAACCGCCGGTTCGCCCCCGCCACGGAAGCCCTGCGAGACCTCCTCGCGGGCATAGCCGAACCCAAGACTTTCGTCGCGACCATGAACGCCGGAGAACTGCCGCGCGAGCACTGGACCCGCGACATCGAAGTCGGTGGCGGCAGAATCCTCGGTGAGGCCTGTCACTTCATCGACTTATTGCGCTTCTTGGCCGGGTCGCCCATCGTCGGCGTAGACGCCCGAGGCATGAGGGGGGAGACTCCGCGCACCTCGCCCGAGGACTCCGCTTGCATCCTCTTGAGCTTTGAAGACGGGTCGATCGGCACGGTAGTCTATACCGCTGCAGGCGCGAAGAGTTATCCTAAGGAGCGGATCGAGTGCTTTGCGGGAGGTAAGGTTGCTCTGATCGACAACTTCAAGTCGCTGCGGCTGTTCGGATTCGGCAAGTTGCGTTTGCCCGCCTTAGGCAAGCAAGACAAGGGGCAGAAGACGTTGGCGGCGGCTTTTGTGAATCTGGTCGCCCATGGGGGTGAGAACCCAATGGCGCTCGACGAGATGTTCGATGCCGGAAAGGCGACCGTCGAGGCGGCGCTCAGGATTCGAAGGCAATTCGACGCGGAGGTATAGGATCGTTCGGCGTGAAAGAACCGTCCGTCTAGTGGGTCCAAACCGTTGGGCGTCCAATAGCTTGCTTGGTTTCGAGTAAACGAAAGGTTCGGCGATGCGAATTCTCTTCTTAGCGGACAACTATCCCCCCGAGTCGAACGCCGCGGCGTCTCGCGTTCATGAGCGGGCGGCCCTCTGGGTCCAGGAAGGGCACGAGGTCACCGTCATCACCAGCGCTCCCAACTTCCCCGAAGGCAAGCTCTACGCTGGGTACAGAAATCGGCTCGTTCAGCGGGAACGGATCGACGGCGTGGATGTGATTCGGGTCGTCACGCTCATCATGCCTAACAAGGGCGTCTACCTCCGGATCGCCGACTTCCTTTCGTACATGGTTTTTGGCACTCTGGCTGGAGCGTTCTTACGCCGTCCCGATGTGGTCATCGCGACCTCGCCCCAATTCTTCTGCGCCGTCGCGGGATGGATGGTCTCCAAACTGAAGCGACGCCCCTTCGTCTTCGAGTTGAGCGATTTGTGGCCCGCGTCGATTCGAGCGGTCGGCGCGCTCAAGAACAGGCGCGTGTTACGCTGGGTCGAGCGGATGGAGTTGGGTCTCTACCGAAAATCCACACAGATCGTCGCGCTCACGGGAGCCTTTCGGGAGGACCTCGTCTCTCGTGGGATCGATCCGGCGAAGATCACCGTGATTCGCAATGGCGTGGACGGCTCGCGCTACTCCCCAGGCCCGAAAAACGTGGAGCTGGCCCGAAAACTCGGGCTCGAAGAGAAACTCGTCGTCGGGTACATCGGCACTCATGGGATGGCCCATGCCTTGGAAGGAGTCTTGGCAGCGGCCGAACTCTTGCGGGACGACGGTCGGGTTGCTTTCCTCCTCGTAGGAACCGGAGCGAAGCGCGAGGAACTCCTGCGCAAACGGGACGAAAGGGGTCTCTCGAACGTGGTGATGCTGCCGTCGCAACCCAAAGAAAGCATCGTCGAATACTGGCGGCTCTGCAATGTCTCGCTGGTTCATCTCAAGGATGATCCAGTTTTCAAGACCGTCGTTCCTTCCAAGATCTTTGAGGCGATGGCGATGGGGCTGCCGATTCTTTTCGCAGGGCCCGAGGGGGAGGCGAGTTCGATCATCGAGCAGGAGGGGTGTGGCGTCTGCGTACCCTCCGAACGGCCCCAGGTCCTCGCCGACGCCGTACTCCATTTGCTCGAAGACCCCGAACTCGTTTCCCAACTTTCTGCGGCGAGCGCTCGGGCCGCGAAGGACCATACTCGGCAGCAGCAGGCCACGGAGTTCTTGGCGGTTCTCAGGCCGCTCGCGGGGAGGCAGTCGGCAGAGCCTTCAAACCAGGTTTCCTCCAAGGAATCGACGCTCGTTTGAGCCCGTTAATCCTCAAGCGCAAGCCGGTTGCGAACGTGCGGCCACACTTGAACCAGTAGCGCCAAGACGAAGATCACGCCCGCGATCATGGCCCGGCGGGGACCCACGGGCTCTTCGAGGCCCATCGGTTCATCGACGACTTCGAATCGGGACGGGTCTCGATCTTCGGCGATCCGCGCGATTTCGAGTTCGTTCTTCAGAGCGGTCACCCGGGAGAGCGCCGCCTCGGACTCGCGCTTGGCGCGGGAGAGATCGACGTCTTGACGGGCCGAGGCGCCGAGCCTCCGCTCGTACTGCTTGCGGAGTTCCTCGTACCGCGATAAGGTGGCCTTCATCGTAGCGAACTCGACTTTGGCCTGAGAGAGTTGCGGCGAGTCACCCGATCGGATCGCGCTCTTTTCCGCGTTGACCAACTGTTCGGCAAACGATTCGATCACGTCGAGGTCCCGCTTGGCGTCCCGGAACTCGGAACTGGTCTTGGTGAACCGGTCCATCGTTCGCTCCAAGGCGAGCCTTCGGCCTAAGATGTCCGCCGCAATGCTCGAAAGGCTGTCGTTAACGTACTGCAGCGCGAGCATCCGGAACGGATACTCCTGCGACATGTCAATAAGTTCGAGCAGCCTGGCCTCCCCGGCCTTGAGCCGAGCCTCCGCGAGAATCATCGAAGTCCTCGCGTCTTCGATCTTGGCGACGAATTCCGCGTAATTCGAGGACGCGCCCGCGAGTTCGGCCACCTTCGGGTCTGACATCAGTTCGACCACTTCGTTCTCAAGCTGCTCGGCTTGCTCCGCAGCTTCGGTGAGTCGCTCCTCGATGAACTGGCGGTTCTTTCGGCTTACGTTGATCGAAAGCTGATTCGCTCTGCGATTGAGGTGCGATTGCAAATCCTTGAGCAACTCGGTGCAGAATTCGCGCGATTCCCCGGAAACCTCGACCTTCAGGAACCCGCTGTCGTCGATCTCGACTTCGAGCGATTTTCGCAGCAACTCGATGGCCTTACCCTCGGTCACTCCCCATCGTTGCGCGAGGTCGCGCTTTTGAACGACCTCCCGGAGCGCCGTCATGCTCGCAAGAATGCCCTTTGCGGTTTGCGGACCGGAGGCGACCACGGGCGATACGAGCGCACCTCCAAGGGTCTTGATCGAACCTGGGTCCGAACCTCCCGACTGGGCTGGGGCTGTGGGGAGCGAGGGAAGTGAGGGCGCAGCATTGGGGAAATACAGCGAGAATCGCGCGGCATAGGTCGCTGGAATCAGGTACGTCGCCAAGTACGCAAGGGCCGCGATCCCCACAGAGATCCCCCCGACTTTGGCAATGGTCCGAAACTGAGACATGGCAAACGCAGCAAGCAGAGGCTCGCAAACCTTCTCTGTGAGGACGAGCCAGCGTCGCCAAACGCGGCGAGTCGAAGGGCAGAAAACTCAAACGCCGTCGAGGGAGCCCGGCCTGAACTATTCGCTAGGTTGCGATGTACACAGAGTACTGGTAGGTGATCTCGGCGGACTCGCCGGAACTCAGGTCGAGCTTCCATTCGATGCGGTTCCGAGGGTTGACCGCGCGAAGCCCTTTGGCGAGCACGGTCACCTTGGGGTTTCGATCCGTTGCGAGAATCTCACCCGATACGCCCTTCGAGAGTTCAAGGCTGACGGCTTGCGCTTTGCGGTTGATCACCCGGATTCTCCCCTTGATCGTGACCTTGTCGTAGGTCCTGCTCCGAGTACGGAGCGCGTCCCGCTGACGCTCGATCTCTTCTTCGGCGTCCTCGACCGCGACGTCCAGCGCTTTCGTGATCTTGACGGTCGCCTCAGCGTTCGCCGACGTATAGTGCATCATGTCTTGGCCGAGGAGCGAGGAGTCCTTCATCGTGATCGCCGAAGCCGTGGTAAAGGGCTTGCCGCTCGTATTCTTGAATTTCAGGCTATGCCACACGTCCCGCGGCCCCTCAGGGCGCTCGACGTATTGGTCGTCCACGATCGAGTCACCGAGTGAGCAGGTGTAGACGTGGGCGTATTCGCTTTCGGCCGTAAAGAGAACGTGATAGCCTCGGTCACCTCGTTTGAGCGTGACCTTGGGGAGCGGGTAGAAGAACAGGTCCTCGTTCTGTTCGCCCGTTGCCTGAGAGATCGGAAACGCCTCTGCGAAGTCCAGCTTTTCTGAAAGCCGGTTGCGCGCCATCTGGTAAGCCATGCCCGATTGCGCTGCGTCTTCAGGCGCGCCCGCCCGCATCAAAGCGCTCACGAACATCTGAAGGTTCTGAAAGGAAGTGAACGGGTCTTGAATGTTGAGGAACGGAACGTTCGGAAAGCCCGTCACGAGGCGAACATCCACCCCGTCGAGGTCGAGGCTGTCGTTGATGAGCGACGCGCGAGCCACGAGTCGGAGGGTCTTTTCGTCGCTGATGTCAAGAGCGTAGGCAGGCGCCCAACTGATGCCAGGCTCTAGGCTGACGATCTTGATCACTCCCCCGCGTGGAGCGGAGGCCGTGAAACGGAGCGCCTGTTGGTTGGTCTTCTGCTTCACCTTCCACACCACTTCACCCGCTGCGCCCGAGATTTCCAGGACGGACCCTTTCGGGAGGATCAACACTCCTCGCTGTTGCGTTCGTTCGGTGGGCTCAAGTATGACGATCGAACCGGCTGCGCTCAGAATCTTGGCCGTCCCCTCGAAGTGTTCGCGCACCTTGATGCCGACGACCTTTCCCACGTTCGCGGTAAGCGCCTCGTCGAGGCTCTGCACGTCGCGGTCGGACTCCTTCGTTAGGGTCGTCGCAATCAGTTCGCGGATTTGAACTCCAGGACTCGAACTGATCCAGAAGGTCCCCAAGACAGACTGCGGAGGGGCGGGGATGATCCCCTGACCTGAAGTCGGCACCAGAGCTTCTCGAACAACGACGGCATAGCCGTTCTTGAAAAGGGACGCAGAGACGACCTTGGCGGAGACTTCGGGAAGATCACCCTGAGCAAAGCCAGTGGAGAGCAGCGTCAAAGCAGCGATTGCGGACATCGTCAATTACCTCTTGCAGCCCCAAAACGGCGGGCCGCTCCTCTTGCAAGACGCTCCAACGCTTCGGGTGTTACCGTGCGAACAAAAAGAAAGCGCAGGCCCCCAAAAGGACCTGCGCAGATTAGGGCAACAATCAATTGCAGAGCAATCGTTTGACGACGAAGTGGTCGACGCCGGCTTCCGTGATCGAGTTGTTCGGGTTGTCCGCCACTCGGAACCGAACCCTAACTTGACTGCTGGGAGTGACGTACTGGCCGACTTGGAACGACCTTCGAACCCAGGAGTTCTGAATGCCCATAACGGCCTCCACCTGAACCCAACTGTTTCCGTTGTCGTTGGATATCTCGACGTAGAGCACGTCGTCGCCGTCGTCGTTATAGAACCACCGGCTGTATTCGACGATCGCGTTGTCGCCTTGCAGGTTCAGCAAAGGTGAGGTCAGGATCGTCGGGCCACCATCGACGTCGGCAGCCCCAACTGAGCCGCCGACCGTACCCTGGCCCGTAAAGTAGCACTGCGCGCCGGGGTCGCTGGAGTCGTCTTCGGGGTTCGCCAGTTGGCCGTTTTGGGTCGTGCCGTTGGGGTTCGCCCGAACCCAGGCGCCCGCCGTCAGGTTCTGGTTGGTTACACCCCAGCCAAGGTTCGTTTCAAACGTGTCTTCAAGGATCGTTTGAAGGCCCTGAGCCACGATGAAGGTCTTGAGATCGGCAGGGGCGTTGAACGGATAGGTCGACTCGTGGCCTTGCGTGTCTTCCGTCGTCAAGTACCAATCGACTACGGTTCCGCAAGGCGGCAGCGCCAGCTTGAGGATGTACCAACCCGGGTCGGCGTAGTTGATGAGTTCCCGAGACTGCCAGGCGCCGCCATTGAAACGGTACTTGAGAACGACAGGCGCGCCCACGGGGTTTACGTTCGGCAGGACGCGGAACAGCCACGCTGGGGAAACGATGTCGTTCGGATTCCACAGCATGAACGCGGGCGGCTCGACGAACTTGGTGTACTTGACCCATTCGAGTTTGGGGGCGTGGAGGTTCTTTGCTCCAAACCCCGTCGCGATCTCGTCGTAATGGGGCGTGCCGTTGTAGATGTCGCCATCGTTATCGTCCAGGGTCAGCACGTCGATCGTGATGCCAGGATCGATTGCGGGCGGGTGGAGCAGGATGCTGTTGAGGTACCAGGACCGAGCTCGTTCGAGCGCAGCCGGGTTGCCTTCGGTGAGCTTCAACTCATCGTAGGTCAGCCAGAACGCGCCGCTAATCACCTGGCCCGCGGTATGGGCTTCCGCCGTACTGGGGTAGGTGATGCTGTTGTAGCAGCTTCGGAGCGGGCCGGTGTTGGGACCTCGAAAGTCCTCGCCAAGCCAGGGGGTGTCGCCGCAAAACGCTGCCGTCACGTCCGCCATTCCTTCGTGGTAGGCGCCGGTCGGGAACGGGTGCCCCATATCGATGATAAAGTGGCCGTACTCGTGCCAAACGACGGTACTGTACGCCGTGTTGGGGCATCCGCCGCCGCTTGCATAGAAGTTGATCGTGCTGTTCGTGTAATAGGCGTTGCACGTGCTATTGCGGTTCACCGTGCAGGTGATGGCGATGTCGATGCCCGGATAGGTCGGGATGATCGCCTTCGCGAAGTTGTGGACTCGGGTGGTATGAATGAACCCGTTGACTTGCGCCGTGGCTGCCTGAGCAGGCGCTGGATTATGGATGAAGTTCGCGGGTCCCGGAGGCGTCACGACCTGGCTCAGCGCGAGGGTGCTGCCCTGAAAGTCCACGACGTTCACCCACTGGCCAAGCATGCCTAGATTGACCGTGACGTTCGCCGTTCCAGCGTTGGGTATGACGAAATGGCCCGTCGCGTTGGAGTATGCGTTGTTGCCACCCGTGATCGACGCGCGGATCAGTTCGAGGTCTTGAAGCGTCGAGGGGTTGTTCGTTTGGTCGGGCTTGAACCCCGGAGTCGCCCAGCCTTGGGCGCGCCCACTGACGTCAACAGCGAAGACCTCATTCCGTTCTTCAAGGATTCTGCCCGAGACGGCGTCGACGAAGATGTAGTAGCGCTCAGGTGCGTGAGCTACGGTCCCGGAACAGCCGCACAGCGCCGGGTGATACACCGGGTTGTATTCGTGGTCTACGATCTCGGGATTCTCGCCCCGGAACGCCCAAGCGAGGTGCTGGCCCTCTCCCGTCCACACCCAGAGTTCGGGATCGGTGAACTGCTTGAGGCTCGGGCGGTTCTTCTTGGCCAGGGCAACAGCTTGCTTGGCGTTGACTTTCGCCACGGGCAGAGGCCGGTGGACCGTTTGAACGTTCGACGAAGCAAGCACCAGCGGATACCCGATCTGGTCCTTCGCTAGCAGGGTCAGGTGCCCTTTGTCGACGGGTATGCCATCGACGCGTTGCCGGAAGTAGCCCGCCACGAACTTGCCGTTCATGATGTCCTGATCGCCGACGAACTCGAGTTCGCTGTCGCCGGGCGCGAACAGGTTGCCGTACCGAGTCACGAAAGTGCTGAACGCGTCGCTCGCGTTCACTCCGCCCCCAAAAGGCACGCCATAGACTCGCCGAATCGTATCGGAGGTTTCGTAAAAGAGAACTCGGGGCGCCTCGCTGAGCAACGAAGCCGACGCCTTGGCTCGCATCGCGGCGTCTCTGGGCGGGGTTTGAGCGACCGCAAAAGACGACAGAACAAGGGCCAGACCCCAAAAGGCCCTACTTACGTAACGCATAGTGCTTCCTCCAAACAGGCGAATGATCTCCTATGTCGGAGACGGCCCGCCCGAACCGGAGAGTTCTTGGCAGGGGTGAGACCTGGTAATTCCTTAACGGCGCGCGCCTTCTCGGAGACGCTCAACCACGCAGCGGGTGTTCCAATTGCAGCGCTCCAGTTCGTGTCGAGCTTCTTCTTCGGTCGCGTTCGTTAGCTCTCTCACGATGCGGATGCACCGCTGCTTGAGCTTGGAGTTCTTGGGCGTCACATCGACCATGAGGTTCTCGATCACCTTGCCGGAGAGCACCATCGCGCCGGTGCTGATCCGGTTGAGGGCCAGCTTTTGCGCCGTCCCCGCCTTGAGCCTCGTCGAACCCGTGAGGACCTCGGGGCCCGTGTCGAGGACGATCCCAAGGATGGCTTCCTTCACGAGTGGGGTGTTCTTGTTGTTCGCGATCCCGCACGTCCAAACGCCCTTTTGATTGGCGTGGCGAATTGCCGAGATCGTAAAGGGCGTCTTTCCGCTCGCCGCGACTCCGATCACCACATCGTCGAGTGAAAGATCGAGTTCGTTCAACATCTCGATCGCCATGTGTTCGTCGTCCTCCATGTCCTCGACCGCGCTACCTGCAGCCGCCGGACCTCCCGCGACGAGCGCTACGAACCTCTTGGGGTCGACTCCGAAGGTGGGAGGCATTTCGGCTGCGTCGGCGGCGGCGATCCTCCCGCTCGTGCCCGCTCCAACGTACACGATCCGTCCCCCAGAGGCAAATGCGCCAGCGACGCGCTCGACCGCCTGGGCGAGCAAGGGCTGCACCTTCTGCAGTGCGCGGAGGACCGAATACTCCTCCTCGTCCATCAAGCGGACGATCTCCTCGGCGCTCATGTGGTCGAGCCCGTATGATCGAGGGTTGCGGGATTCTGTACTCATAGAAGGTTCATTGCCAGTTTTGCGGCGCCGTACACAGGTGGCTTCGAAGGGCGTCGAACATGAAGTTCCCGTTGGGGGAGTACTTCGCCCAACTCTTTTTCAAACGAACGCTGAAACAGCAGCGAAATTTCCCAAAGCCCTCCCGACAGTCCCACCGAAAGCGGAGTTCTGGGGGGGAGAAATCGGTGGACGTGGCCGGCAACGACGGTCGCAAGTGCTTGAAACTCGCTTCGGAGGGCTTCGGTGGCGTAGGGAAGTCCGTCGGCCGCATCCTTCGCCAGCGGACGCGCGAACTTGGCGACTTGGCTCGCCACGGTCCTGCCGCCATAGACTTTCGCTATCACTTCGGCGGGTTCCGTGGTGCCGAACCGTTTTTCGATGGCTTGGAGGACCCTGCAAGAGCACTCGTCCGGGTCGTCGAGGAAGTGCCGGAGCGCCGCGCGCCCAAACCGAAACGCCGAGCCGTCGTCGCCGATCGCAAACCCGCCTCCGCCCGACTTTGCGAACCCGTGCTCGCCGCTCGAACAAACCACCGACCCTGTTCCCGATATCACGCAGACGCACACGGGAGGATCGAATGAGGCGTACGCTGCGTAGTAGTCAGGCGTTACCCTGTGCCTGGCCTTGGGGAACAGTTCGGCAAGGAGATCGCCCGCCTGCAGAAAAGTCGCCTTGGTCAGTATCCCGGCACCGCACAGGCAGACGGTATCGGGCTCAGGGCAGCCAGAGGTCGCTTTTTGAAGGTTCTGTCGGACGAGCCTGGGGGGCGAGGTTGTGAAGTTGGCAGACCCCGCTTGACCTGTGAATAGGACCTGTCCAGCTTCGTTCACAAGCATCGCACGCGTCGAAGTTCCGCCGGAGTCGATTCCAAGGTGAAAGGGCATGGGGCCAAGGGCTGTTATACCCGCCGCTCCGCGTTCGGGGCCGAATTTGCTAGAATCACTTCGTGCGACGTCATGCTGGCGAGAAGATCGTGCCCGGAGGCAACGTCGCGGTTCTTGCCAACGACGCCATCGGGAACTTTGTCGCTGCCACTCCGCTGCTCCAGCTCCTGAAAACAGAGTCCAAGGCAGCGAGCGTGCACTTTTGGTGCGGAACTCGAGTCGCCGAGTTTCGCCACGCGCCAGAATTGTTCGACCTCTTCTTGCCGCTTCACGGGAGTTCCCCAGCCGAGCTTCTGGGCCTCATCGCCGAACATACGGGAAGCTATGACTGGATCATCAACCTCGAATCGACGGCGCACTCGAAGGCCATCGCGGGCCTTTTGTCGGGCGAACTGACCTTCGTTTCTGGCCCTTGCGTCGGCCCTGGCGGGAGGGGCGAACTGTCGTTCCCAGACGACCCGCAAGGCGAGCTTTGGGCGGACCGTCGCTGGGTCGCCGAGGACTTGAAGGAGCGATACCCTTTCCTCCGTTCGGGGTTCATCGCTGAAATCTTCGCGCGCGGATGCTATTTCGAGTCCGAGATCCCGCCGTACCGGGTGCCCAGCCAACCCCCCGGCCAGCAACCTCCTGATCTACTTGTTGCCACATCGGCGAGCTTGCCGGAAAAGCTCTGGCCCCGAGAAAAATGGGCCTGGGTTCTGGACCGCGTAGGAAGCGCAGGCTATACAGCCGGTCTTCTCGGCGCAAAGCCCAAAGACCAGAAGACGCACTGGATGGGCGGCACGGCCGAAGATGAGCTAGTTGCTCAAGGGCTGCTGATCGATCTCAGGGGGCAGTACTCCCTGCCGGAGGTCGTTGGCGCGCTGGGCCAGTGCCGTGCGGTCTTGACTCTCGACAACGGGATTCTGCACCTGGCAGTGGCGGCCCGCGCAAGGACGGTCGGGCTCTACCGGCACGGCATTCACCGTCTTTGGGCACCCCCTTCGGACACGCTCACCGTATTGACGCCGGGGGAGGGAAGGGAGGTGAGCGAGATCGACCCCGAGATCGTTTGGGAGGCCGTCGCTCATGCCCTCTAAGAGAGTGGCCGTGATCCTCAAGCCCAACTTCATCGGTGACGCCGTCATGACCGCTCCGGCGATTGACAGCCTGCGGGGTGCGGGATATGAGATTGGGGTCTATTGCGGCCCGACCGTACGCGAAGTGCTCTTCGATCGAGCGGACGGGGTCCAATTCGAGGTCGACGATTGGGCGGGTTCGACGGGCAGTCTGCTACGATTTGCGCGCTCGCTGAGGAGAGGTAGGTTCGACGCTGCGCTCGTGGTCAACCACAGCTTCCGTTCTGCGTTGGCCGCCTGGCTCGCGAGAATTCCCAACCGAGTGGGCCACGACACGGAGGGCCGTTCGTTTCTGCTCACCCGCAAGGTGGCCTACGATCAGGAGTGTTTTGAGGCTCGGTCGTTTCTGGACCTTGCCGACGCACTTGGCGGGAGTGCGGTGCCGGTCGAGCCTCATCTGAGCGTCACCTTCTCAGAGAGTGAACGGGGCGAAGAGCTTCGGGGAAATGCGACGGTAGGGATTCAACTCGGAGCTTCGACGTTGGGCAAGGTTGCCCCAAGTCGGATCTGGGCAGAAGTCGCCTCCAGGCTCGTCGCAGAAGGACACAAGATCGCGATCTTGGGCGGACCCAACGACCGCCCGCTCGCGGATGGGTTCCTCTCGCTGTTTCGGGGCGAGGCCGTCGATCTCGTCGGACGATGCTCGATCCGCGAGTCGATGGCCGTGATCTCCGGCCTTCAGCTACTTGCGGGAAATGACACAGGCTTCTTGCACGTTGCAGCCGCTTTGGGATGCCCGACCGTTACGGTCTTCCGGCCCAGAATGGCGCGCAAATGGCGCCACGCAGGCGAAACGCATCCCTGCGTCATCGTGAGTTCGGGCAACCTATCGGACGCCGAACCCGACGCCATTGTTGAGGCGGCGAAGAAGGCTCTCGCCGGGCGCGCTCCTATCCCCTCCGCCCGGCCTCGACGCGGCAGGTAGGTCCGAGGGAATCCTCAGCCACTCGTCTCTTCGCCGGACTTGTTCGGCTGAGGCGAACGGGTCGTTCGCAAGTCGATAGGCCGAAGGCGTGGAGCTGCCGACTGCGACTTCGACCCTCAGATTCTCGGACGACCTTTGTACGTCAACCTGAACCTTATCCCCCATCGTCAATCCGGAAAACGCTCCCGGAGCGAACGGCCTTTGATTGACAGCCAGGACCTTGTCGCCCGGTTGGAAGCCGCTCCCCGCGTCGGCCGATCGGACCACGTCGCCCAGAAGCTCAAACGGGAGATGCGCCTGAATTCGGCCCGGAATCGCCAACCGAAGTCCGATCTTCCTAAGTTCCTCATAGGGGAGTTCTTGCGTCGAGCGCACGCACCGATCGTAGAGCGCCGAGAGGTCTCTTCCGGCTATCTCATTGATCGTGGTCCGAAGGTCGTCTTCCCCATAGCCCGGCTGGGGCAACGCGTGGCGTTTCATCAGGGTTCGGAGGACATCGTCGAGGCTGTGCTTGCCCTCAGTGGCGCCCCGCACGGCCGCATCGAGAATCAGCCCCACGACGAGGCCCTTGTTGTAGTAGCTCAGGTCGCCGATCCCGAAGCCGCCATTCTCCCACGTCTCCCATCCCGCTTGTTCGAGCGTCTTCGTAAGCCGGGTCTTCGACCGCTGGAGCGTTTGGATTTCGTTGGAGAGTTGGCTCAGGAGCCATGTCGGCCCCTGGGCGCCGGCTTGGTAAACGTGGAGTTGGGCGTAGTAGTCGGTCACGCCCTCAGCGAACCAGAGGTTGTTCGTCCGAACGGCTTGCGTGTAATCGAACGGGCCAAGAACCTTAGGGCGGATTTGTTTGACGTTCCACGTGTGGAAGTACTCATGCGCAGCAAGGGTCTCGAACTTGAGATTGGGGACGTTCGGCAACGCCATCAGAGTGCTTGCGCGATGCTCCAATCCACCTTGGAAGCCTCCTCGCGCGAGATGGATCAGATAGACGTATCTCTTGAACGGAGCTTCGCCGAACATCGCGATTGCCGGTCGGCTCAATTGCATGAGCTCGTCCGCGATGGCGTCGGGCGAGGTGCGATAGGTTTGGTCTTCTGAGGCGATCGCAACTTCGAACTTGTACTTGCCGACAACGAACTTTCGCTTCTCAAACCGCCCAAGCTGCATCGGATGGTCAATGAACTCATCGTAGCTGGCTGCCGCGAACTTATCGACTCCGGCTTCGTCCATGCCCGTCGCCACATCCCATTCGTCGGGAAGTTGCACTCTCAGCAGCGCGGATTCTTCCTTTCGGCCCTCGATGTACACGAAAGCCGCAGGGCCGTTGACGAATGCGGTGTGCGACTTGACGCTGACCCCGAAGAAACCGAGCCCAGCGTCATCGCCCAGAACCCGATAACTGAAGGTGACCTTCGAGCCGGGTCGAGTTCGCACGCGCCAAGTGTGACGATTCGGCCGCTCGATGGGGAGCGTTGCGCCGTCGCCGGAGGTGGCCTTCGCGTCGAACAACTTTGCCGGGTAGTCGAGCAGGAAATAGAAGCCGGGGCACCATGCGGGTATGCGGAAGTCGGTGATTTCGGAGGTCGCAACCGCCGATGCCGAAACGCGAATCGAACCTGCCGATGGATCGGGGGCGAGGGAGTATTCGATCTGAGCCCACGAGGCGGCGGAGAGCGCGCCGAGGCCAAGAACAGCGCAAATCAGCTTCATTGGGGGCGGGTATACCTCGAACCGCGCTCCAACTTGGGCCTTCTGGTATATCTGCTGCGATGGAATTCCCCATTCGCCGCGCGGAACTGGCCGACATCCCCGAAATTGTCCGGGTCGTCCGAACGGTTTACGACGAGTACGGCTTCACCTGGGACGAGCAGGAGTATCACGCCGATCTGTACGACATTGAAGGGCACTATGACCGCCTGGGCCACTCGTTCTTTGTCGTGGGAAGTGGCGCGATCCCAGGTGAGAGGCTTCTCGGGGTCGTGGCTCTCAAGCGCTTTGCGGCAGTTCCTGGCTCGCGAGGAGAATCGACGCTGCTCGAGGGAATCGTTCGGCTTGCTGGGGCGGATTGCTCGCTGGACCGGCTTTACGTGGACCCCGCGGCCCGCCGACAAGGGTTGGGGTCGGCCCTGACGGAGCATGTCATCCGCATAGCCCGTTCCGAAGGAAAGTCGGCCATGGAGATTTGGAGCGACAAGCGGTTCGTCGAGGCTCACCGACTTTACCAGCGTCTGGGCGCATTCGTTGTCGCCGATCGGATCTGCTCCGACCCGGACAACAGCCCAGAATGGGGCTTGTTGCTGCCACTCGACGCCCCTGAAGCACCTACGCAGTAGGAAGGGAAGTCGCCGAGGACTTGTCCAATAGCTCCCGGATCGCAGGATGGCCCGAGCCTCGGAAGCCCTCCGTATCGCCCCAGTACGCGATCCGACCTTCTGCCAAGAAGGCCACCCGGTCGGCAGTCCGAAACACCGAGTTCACGTCGTGCGTCACGATCAGGCTGGTCATCCCGAATTCGCGCCTGAGGGTTACCACCAACTCGTCGATGGCGTAAGTCGTGATCGGGTCCAGACCCGTCGTGGGCTCATCATAGAGCATCAGTCGGGGGCTGAGCGCAAGCGCCCGCGCGATGCCCACCCGCTTCTTCATGCCACCGCTCAGCTCGGAGGGCAACAGCAGGTCGGAGCCTTCGAGCTTGACGGCGTTCAGCGAGCCGCTCAGAATGCCCTCGTGGTCCGACTTCGATCCTGGGAGCCAGCGATGGACCCCAAAAAGGACGTTGTCGCGCACGTTGAGCGAATCGAACAGCGCGGCTGATTGAAACACCATCCCCATGTGTTTTCGGGCTTCTTCAGGGTTCAACACCACGTCAACCCCATCGACTTCGATCACGCCAGAAGTGGGTGTGATCAGCCCGCTGATGCACTTGAGAAGCGTCGTCTTTCCTCCACCGGAACTCCCCATGATTGCGACGATCTCACCCTCGCGGACTTCCAAATCGATGTCGTTCAGAACTCGCTTGGGTCCGAACGAGTGCGAGAGACCTCGAACCGAGACGAGCGGCGTCCGAGGGTCCTCTGCGGTCATCGCTGGCCTCGGCGCTCGTCCCTCAGCGCGCTCGGAGGCGTGCCGTAGTGCCTTGCGAAAGCCCGGCTGAAGCTCGCCAGACTCGAAAACCCGAGTTCGGCGCCGATGTCCTGGACCGGGATATCGGTCTCGATCAACAGGCGCCGGGCTTGCTCGAGTCTTCGAGCCAGGAGATATTGCTGAAACGGCCTGCCCGTCGCTTGGCGGAACAAGTAGCGAAAATGCGACGTGCTCAAGCCAACTCTGTGGGCGACTTCGTCGTCCGAGAGGTCCTTGCCGAAGTTCTGGTCGACGAAGCCGAGCGCAGCGCGAATCTGCCGGTCGGTGGGTCGGAACGGCTGGCCCATCAGGGGATCGAGGATATTGTGGACGGTCCTCTCGGTGATCTCGACGACCTCATCGAGGTCCTGCGCGCGATCCAGCCTACGGGCGGTTTCGAGTTGGACGCGGTGGAGTTCTCGGCCGCCTCCGATTTCGAGAGCGCTTGCGGCCACAACCGCGACGAAGAGGAGCGACTCGCTTCGGGCTTCGTCGAGGTCGCTGGCCTTCTGAAGTCCGGCGGTCAGTTGGCTGATCGCCCGCCAGAGCGCGCCGACGTTTCTGAGCCGAATCGAACTCCCCAAGGCCGCCAGCGAGACCCCTTCGCTCGAAGAGTGGAATGGGCAGCCCGAAGCCGGGTTACTCAGCGCTTGCGCTTCGAAAATCACGAACGCAGCCGACGAACCGGAGTCCCGAAACACGACTTTCTCGACTTGCCGAGTCCCACCGAGATCGATTTCGAAGCTATCGACTCGCAGTGGCCGGTCTTCAAACTCGCCCTTTCCGAGAGTGTGCACCAGCACGCCATCGCCGGGGCTTCTTTCCCACGGCGCAAGATCGAACGCGTCCCGGTAATGAACGCCGCTTGCCAGCGATACGCTTAGGGGAGCGGACTTTTCGGCGTGAACTGTGATGCTCGCCCCGACCGTTCCGTGGGGCTCTATGTCAGGAGACGACCAGAGCGCGAAGCTGCCGATCAATCGAATGGCCGAGGCCGCCTTCTGGTCCTGCGAAACGCGAAACTCCTGAGTGAACGGGTGGGTGCGATGGGGATGCCTCGCCGTCGGGCCGCCGTTGCTGCACCATCCGCACAACTCCGAACGAAGGCCCGGAACATCGACGCCCCGCACGAGGGGGCCGCGAGCCGGCCTGTCCCACGTCAGGTCGACCCATGTGGCGCTTGGTTGGGCGGAGTTCCGGTTCACGGGTTCTTACGTCGGCCTACGCTTCCTACTTTCTCGGCCCTAGCTGGACCGTCGTGTGGGGCAGGTGCCCGAACAACGATTCCCGCAGTCCACTGACCCGTGGGTGAATCAGCTCGACGTCCCTTTGGAAGTAGATGGGGATGAATGGGGCATCATTGACGACAATTTCCTCTGCTTGAGCGTAGAGCTGCATCCTCTTGTCCGTGTCCATTTCCGTGTCGGCCTGCGCGCAAAGGGCGTCGTACTCCGGGTTTTGGTAGCCGACCTTGTTCTGAGGGCCGTAGCCTGCGAGCAAGAAGCTTAAAAAGTTCTCAGGGTCGAGATAATCCGCGGCCCAGCGCATGTGGAAGAACCCGAGTTCGCTTCGTTCGTGCTTTTCGAGGTAGGCGCGCCACTCCATCGTCCGAAGCTTGACCGTGATGCCGAGGTTCTTCTGCAGTTGGCTTGCGGCAGCTTCTGCGACGAGCCGGATGTCCGGCCTCGCTTCTCGGAAGTTCATTTCGAGTTCAGGGAACCCTCGTCCGTTGGGATAACCCGCTTCCGCGAGCAACTTGCGGGCTTGGTCCGGGTCGTAGGGAAGCGCCTTGGCCTCGGGGCGATAGCCAAGGACCCCCGGCGGGACGACGGTGTTCGCCTCCTGATTGATCCCGCCCAGGTAGCTGTCGACGATGGTCTTGCGGTCGATCGCCATCGCGAAGGCCCTACGCACCCGTCGGTCCTTGAACTGCGGATACACCAAGTGGTTCATCGCGATATACCAAATCGCAGGTCGGTCGAAGTACTTTAGGTGACTCGAAAGCTCGGGGTCCTTCTTGAGTCCCTCCACGTCTTGCCGCTCGAGCATGACCAGGTCGAGCTCGCCGCCGCGGTACTTGTTGAGCCGAGTGGCGGGGTCCTTCAGAACGGGACGCTCGATACGCTCGATCAGCGGCACGCCCCCGTGGTAGTCCTTGTTGGCCTCCAACACCACGATTTGGTCCGGCACGTACTGCACGGCTCGAAACGGGCCGGTGCCCACCATCTGTTCCACGGACCGGATTTCCTCTTTTGCTGGCGCCTTGTGTTTGTCGACGACGGCCATCGCAAGATAGGTGAGCTTCCCAAGGAAGTAGGGTCGGGGCTTGTCGATCGTGATGGCGAGCGTGTACTTGTCGCGAACCTGCACGCCGGGGATTTCGTGGGTCTTACCTCGCAGCTTGTCCATGACCCCGACGATCTCTTGAAGGTAGGTTTCCGCCGTCGGAGATCCCAGCGCGGGATCGCAAGTCCGCTCGATGGTCCATTTGAAGTCATCGGCGGTCACTTCGCGGCCGGAATGGAACTTGACGCCCTGCTTGAGCTTGAAGACGTAGGTTCGGCCTCCGTCTTCGATGTCCCAGCTTTCGGCCAGGAGTGGGTGAACTCGATTGTCCGTACCCCAAGTAACCAACCCCTCATACACCTGCTGCATCATGTCCAGCGTGTCGCCGTCCTGCACGACCCCAGGATCGAGCGACGTCGGGTTGGTGACGATCGGGTAGCGGAAAGTGTTCTCTTTGCCTACGGCCTCCCGCTCCGAAAACCCGCCTTTGCCGCATCCCCATACCAGGGAGCCGGCTGCACACGCGATCACGAAATGACACAGAACCCTCATGACGGCCTGTAGTTTACTCAGATGGCGCGTTGGAGTCTTGGGAAGCTGGTGAAGTTGACTTGAGGAACGCAAGGAGTTGGCGGTGGGCGGGCAGGTCTTGATCTGCCAGTTTACGGGCAAACGCGACGATCGCTTTCGCGCAGTCGCCAGCGTATTTGAGGTTCGCGGGCGGGATCTCGAGTTCTGCGATCCGAGCCAGGCCGATGCAAACCTCCCGACTCGCCGCAAATCGATCGGTGTAGCCTGAATTGTGCTCGGAACAGATGTAGCCGCCCGCCCAAGGCGAAAGGGAACACGCCGAGCCGGAAGCTTTCTTGCCGCACACGACGCATCGGTCGAAAAGCGGCGCGGTCCCCGCCACTCCGAGAAGGGCCGCTTCGGCCCAAACAAAGGCCGCAACGGGCTTGGCGTGAACCTCCACGTAGCGCAGCGCCTCCAGAAGCAACTGAAAGGAGTCTTCGGCCGGTTGTTCGTGGGGAAGAATCGCCGAAGCCAACTCCACTAAAGCGAGCGCGATCGCCAGCTTTTCATATTCCCCCCGAAGCGCGGGGAACGATGTGATGGCTTGCGCTTGGGTTACGTAAAGGAACCGCTTTCCGGAGGCGAGTTGGAACGTCGCCAGAGTCAAGGGCTCGGTCACCCCTGCCAGCCGTGATCCCCCTTTACGCGACCCCCGCGCGTAGGCGTCCACGACGCCCCATTCCCGGGTGAGCAGGGTCAGCTTTCGGTCGGACTCGCCCGCATCCCATCTTCTCAAGACGATCGCGTCCGCCGTACGGGGCTCCAGGGCCGCCTATCCCCCTGAGAACGTCCGGGTAAGCGCTTCGAGCCACTCGATCCAGACGAAGTACATTCGGTCGATCAGCAGCGTAAACCGCATCATAACGGTCGACCCGAAGATCGCGCCGAAGCCCACCATCAAGAGCCAACGGCCGCTCATCGTCATGCCCTTGAGGAACCGGTTCTTGAACTCGATGCTGAACAAGAAGTAGCTGAGGACACAAAGGGCGGTGATGATGAAGACGAGATTGCTGATGGCCGTCGAGAGGTACACCGTCCGGGCGACTTCAGCCGCTTGATCCGGCGGTAGGTTCGCCATCGACGGCATGAAGAGTTCGCTCGTGGTGGGTAGGACGGGTCGAGCGGTGTCGTAGATCTGGGGGCCGTACCGGTTCCACCAAATGGAGACCTGCTGCCCAGACCACAGACCGATGATGACGCCGATGGGCACACGGCTTATCCAGTTGTGCTTCTTGCTATAGACGAAGTAGGCCATGAACCCGAGCGGCAAGAGGAACGACCACGCCCAGTAGCCGTTGGTAAGCGTGCCTGCCTCCTCCCGGCCGACCATCTTGTCCCACCACTGCGGCTTGAGGGTCTCGACCCAAAGGGTTACCGAAGCCCAGCCTGCCGCAAGCCCGAGGAACACGTGCTCGAAGAAGCGGTACAGCTTCGTCTCGCGGTAGAGAACGCTGTAGAGGCCGATAGTGCAGATCACGCCTGCCGTCAGCTTCCAGAATTGGTACTTCTCAAGGTCGATGTTCACGACTGAACCCTCCGCTTTCGGCTCACATACATGCCGACATTGCCCAAGACGATTGCGAGAATCATGAGGCCGAGCGCGTTATGCAGCGGGAAGTAATAGCGCGACCCGTTGCCGATGTTCTTCATCCCTTTGAAGCCCTCGATCTTGGGATATCCGCTGGCGAGGACTGCGCCATCTCCCCCGTTCGGGTCCATGCCACGCTCCATGAGTTGTTCGATTTCGGCGACGCCGGTCAGCCCGATGGCCAATCCTGAGATTTGCCCCGTCTGGTGGTAGACCAGCGTTTCGGGTCCCATGACTCCCGTAACCATTGCGCAGAGCTTGGTGCGCCTCGCAAGCCGCTCGACGAGAATGTCGATCGTCTTAGAGGCCGTCACGACGATCATGGCGGGGAAGTCCTCGATTCTGCGGATGTCCTTGAGGACGGGCGTTTCCATGACGGCGACTCTGCCGCTTTCCCCTTGATCGTAGCGGCCGGAAAAGAGCTCGGCGACGTTGGAAGCCAGCCCCTGGCCAGTGCCTTCGGCGTTCGGGAAGAATCCCAAGTTGACCCAGTCGACGCCCCGTACGTAGGGCCTTTCGCTGTCCGCCACGCGCTCACGGTTCACGTCGTCGATCGCCTTTCTCGCGACCTCAGGCGCCTGAGGGTCGGCAGAAGTCATCACGGCGAACTTGATATTCCGGCGCATGAGAATCCGCATCAGAGCTTGAAACTCCCACGCGCTCTCGCCTCGTGTGCTGTTCGTCCAGTCCGATTGGATCAAGATCGTCGATCCTTCGGGGATCGTCATCAGGATCGAAAAGAGGTCCTTCGTGCTCTTCTGGGGGACGACCGGAACCTGAACGGGCACGAACAGGGTGATGGAGATGATCACGATCAGCAGGCCGTACAGAACCTGCCGAGGCACGTTCATCATCACTTCCGACCAGTGCTTGCGAGTGGGTTCGTTTTGTGCCATCAGTTACTCATCCCCGTTCTTTCCAGGCTGAGCCAAAGCCGGAGGCCCATTGCAAGAGCCCCCAGGCCGATGCCGAAGTCGATCGCCCTCAGACCCGGCCTTTCGACGTTGTTTCTGAGCCATCCGGCGACTTCCGAGAGCTTGAAGTTGTTGAGGAAAGCGTCTGGGTTCTGCCCGGTCATGGCGTCGATCCTGCCGTCCCAAAGGAACACCGCTCCTCCCATCAGGCTGAGCATGATGATCACCGCGGAAGCCAGAAGGATGGTCGCCTCGATGGAGCGCACCCGGAACGCTCGATAGGCCGCGCTCAGGATGAAGAACGCGATCAACGAGAACATGACGGCCTCCATTTGCTGGAGCAAACCGTCGAACATATAGTCTTGCAGGACCTTGGCGGTGGTGTTGAGGTCACCGGTTACGGCGTCCGGCCGAGTGCTTTCGACGAACTTCCAATAGCCGACTCCAGTCATCGAAAGCATCGAAAGCAACAGGAAACCGCTAAAGACCCAGTCTTTCTGTCGCTTGATGAACTTGCGGATGTGGATGCGAGCCAGCGAATACACGCCCAGGCCCAGGATGAACGCGGTCAGGATGTTGGAGAATCCGCCCACGACGACAACCGCATCGCTGAGGAAGAAGGACACCCCATCGAGCAACCCTGAAGGCACATCGTTATCGGATCGGGCAACCGGTTGCGGGAACACGTAAACGAGAACCCAAAAAGCGCCCGCGACGAACGTAAAGATCGCCACGATCGGACGTCTCGCCCGCGTCGGCGCCTTCATGAACCCGAAGATGAGCGCAAATCCCAGAAGGGTAGCGATGACGATTTTCACCCAGAGGGAGTTCGAACCGTGCTCGTCGCTCCAGAGGGGAGAGGCTTGTGCCAGAGCGGTCCAGTTCATTCGGTTCCTCCTTCCACGATCTCTTTAGCCGGCTGTTTGAGCCTCGAACGGAACTCCCGTATCACTCGAACGCTTCCCGACTCCGAGATCACGACCAGGTCTTCCACGTTGCGTTCAAGCTCGTCTTCATAAAGCGTGTAGGTATGCCACTGACCCTTGTCTTCGCCGATCACTTCTTCCGATCCAGGGGTCGGCGCCTGGTCGGTGGCAAGCTCGCCCATGCGCTGCGCCAGGTAGGCTTGGAACGACTCGTACTCCCGACTGACCACGCTTCCCTTGACCGGTGCGATCGGGTTGAAAAGCCGATACAGCGAGGTCTCGCTCTTGAGCCTCTTGTGGGGCTCGGCTTGAATCTGGGTGCCGTCCGGCGCCAGGGCGAATTCCACCGTCTGGGCCATCTGAATCGAGTTGAGCGGGAATCCGATGAGGACGAACGCACCGATCAGCATCTTGCACCAGTCTTGACCCACGAGGCTGCCGACGAGCACCGGAGCGCGGCTGAGATAGGCGCTCGCAGCATAGAACTCGTCACCGATCAGAACATAGTCGCAAGCCGCGATGAAGAACGGGGTTTGAGTCTTCTCCGTAGAGGCGGCGACCTGAATCGCGCCGATGGCGTTCGCGGTTTCGGCGAAGATCATCGACTCCGCGAAGAACTCGCCGAGGAAGAAGGCCGCCGAAGTTCGCTCGCGGTGGATGATGCCCGAAACCGCGGCGGCGAACGCAAATTGCCGGTCGATCAAGAACATGACCGAGTCGGGGTCGTACTTTTCGGGAATCCCCTCCTGCTGGTAAACGTCGCGGATCATCTCCTGCGCCACGGTGTAAACGGCGGGGTTGTAGCAGCAGAGCCGGATGGGGTTGGCGAACCTCGCGGCGATCCGGGTGACGTGAGTGAAGATCGTCAGCGCTTGAACGGAGATCGCGTTGAGGTCACCGAGTCCGGGCACCATCAGGACGGGAGTTCCCATTTCGGTGGCGCGGCCGACCGCTTCGTCGATCGCGTTCAGGCCGGGAATTCGCCGGATGAACAGCTCCCCCTTCTTGCCGTGAGCTCGTTTGATGTTGAGAAGCACGAACGCGACCATGATGAGGGTCACGACGACTCCAAACCAACGGGTGTCGAGGTATTGCTCGCCTAACACGCTTCCTCCTTCGTTCGCTTTGCGCTCGATTCTATCTCACAGATCAGCGCCTCCACGTTCTCTTTCTTCTGCAGCAGCATGGTGTATTCGTTGATCCTGTCAAAACCTAAGAATGGGACGAGGAAGGGCGCGAAAACGATTGCCGCGTTCGCCCCAACGTTGCACAGCGGTTTGTGCATCTCGAGGAAAAGCACGGCGGGCGTCTCAAGCCCCCTCTTGATCACCTGATTCGCCGCCTTGCGAATCAATTCCTTCCGTTTCTCCTCCGATAGCTCGTTCTCCCAGAACTCCAATTTCACCTCTCCAGAATCGCCGAACCTGATTCACGACCTGTTCCTGATTCTCTTCGAACCGAAGGTAAACCCCGCGAAAGACGGCCGTCCTGCCTGGGGCGGCCAGCGGCGATATTTTGAGACCGTCCTCCGAAAGCGTCACTCGTTTTACGTCGTCCCAATCGATCGCGGTTACCGAAATGCCTGACCGGACCCTCGCCCCCTTCGCGTCGACGGTGTATCGAAGTGGGAGCCAGAACTCGGTTGTCGAACCGAGGATCACGAGGGCGCCGACCAACGCCAGCAGAGCGTTCTGGAAAAGGAACCAACCGAACAGCCCCGCAACGCCCGCGCATACGAAGACGACGATTCGGCGGCCGGGTTGTTGCTTCCAAAGTCTTAGTTCCCAGTTCAAAGGCTCGGCGGCCATGCCTTCCGAGCTCGAATCGTTATCGCCACTCATTGAAAAGACTGCTCACCGAAACGTTCAGATGGATTCTGCGAATCGCCTCGGCGACGAGCGGAGCGATCTGAAGCACCGTTAGCTTGGGGAACTGCCGCTCGCTGGGAATCGGGATCGTGTCCAGGGTGATCACCTGCGAAATGACGCTGTCTTGAAGGCGCTGCGCCGCGTTTCCGCTGAACACCGGGTGGGTGCAGGAAGCCATGACGTCAACCGCCCCGCGCTTCAATAGCGCCTCGGCCCCTTGGATGATCGAGCCCCCGGTATCGATCATATCGTCGATCATGATGCACCGCTTGCCTTCCACGTCACCGATGATCTCGACGATGTCCACCTTGTTGGGCTCGGGCCGCCGTTTGGCGATGATGGCGAGGGGAGAATTGAGCATCTCCGCAAGGGCCCGCGCTCGGGTGACTCCCGCGACGTCCGGGCTCACCACCACGATGTCCTGCTCTTGAAGGTGCTGGTCGATCATGTGGCGGCCGAGAATCGGACCCGCATAAAGGTGGTCGACGGGAATGTCGAAGAAGCCCATGATCTGTTCGGCGTGGAGGTCTACGCACACCACTCGATGGGCTCCTGCGACTTGAATGAGGTCGGCCACGAGCCTCGCGGTGATCGGCTCGCGGGGTTTGATCTTCTTGTCCTGCCGCGCGTAGCCGAAGTAGGGCATGACCACGGTGATCCTCCTGGCCGAAGCCCGACGAAACGCATCGAGCATGATCAAGAGTTCCATCAGGGAATCGTTGACCGGGTGGCAGGTGGGCTGAAGGAGGAAAACGTCGTTGCCGCGCGCGCTTTCATCCACCAACACCCGAATCTCCCCATCGCTGAAACGCGTGGCGGTCAGGCGTCCCAAATCGATGTCGAGATACTCGGCCACCCGGTTCGCCAACTCGCGGTTCGCGTTTCCAGCGAACAGCTTCATGCCCTCAAGTTCCTCCCTGCGAGAACTCATTTCGACTGCGCTTCTTTGCGCCGACGCCATTTCGATGCCCATTGCTCCTTGATCACCTCTTGCCCTCTTGCTATCGCGAGCGAATCGGGAGGGACGTCGTGACTAATGACGCTTCCGGCCGCCACAATAGCTCCCTCCCCCACAGAAACCGGCGCAATCAGAGTCGTATTCGACCCGACGAACGCGTTTTCCCCTATCGTTGTGCGATTCTTCTGAAAACCGTCGAAATTGCAGCAGATCGTGCCCGCGCCAATGTTGGCGGAAGCCCCGATCGTCGCGTCGCCGAGATAGGCCAGGTGCGAGGCGCTCGCGGCCACGCCGAGGCTGGCGTTCTTGACCTCGACGAAGTTGCCGACGCGGGACCTCGAATGGAGCCGGGCGCCGGGTCGGAGGTTGGCAAAGGGACCACATCGCACGTCGTTTTCGAGCCACGCGCCGTTGAGGTGGCTCATCAATACGACGCAGCGATCGCCAAGGGTCGATTCGCGAATCGTCGTCGAGGGGCCGATTCGGCAGTTCTTGCCGATCTTGCAACCCCTGCCGATCGAAGTCATCGGCTCCAATACCGTATCGCGCCCGACTTCGACATCCACCGCAACATACGTCGTCGCCGGGTCCACCACGCTGACCCCGTCCTCACAGAGGCGCCTCAGGATGCGTTGCCGAAGAGCAAGCTCGGCTTGCGCTAGCTGCCAGCGGTCGTTCACACCTTGGAACAGCCAAGCTTCTTCGAAAAAGCAGGTCTCGACCCGGCCTCCGGAACCCGCGACCGCCTCAACCATGTCGGTCAGGTACTGCTCGCCCTGAGCGTTGTCGGTCGAGAGGGAAGGGAGGAGCCGAAAAAGGGTCTTTGCGTCGAAGCAATAGACGCTCACGCAAACCTCTCGAATCTTCCGCTCCGCCTCGCTCGCGTCGCGTTCTTCCGCGATGCGAACCGGACGGCCCGAGTCGTCTCGAATCACCCTGCCATACCCGGTCGGATCGTCGAGTTCGACTACGGCAAGCGTGCATTGGGCTTGGGCTTCGTCGTGGCGGGAAAGGAGCTGGTGGAACACGTCGGACGTGAGCAAAGGAACGTCTCCGGCTGCCACGAAGACCGGGCCGTCGAAGTCCCTCAAGGCATCCGAGGCCGACGCTGCCGCATGGCCGGTGCCGCGCTGCTCGCGTTGCCACGCGTAGTCGTACCCTTCGCCAAGCGCCCCTTGAACCTCCTCACCGCACACACCGATGACCACCACAGGTCGGTCCGCTCCCGCTCCTTGCATCGCCCTGCCGACGAGTTCCGCCATCGGCGCGCCGCAAACCTCGAAAAGCGCCTTGGGTCTGTCCGACTTCATGCGGGTTCCTTTGCCCGCGGCGAGAACGATTCCGGCTAGTTGACGTGAGCTCATCGAGTTTCTGACCGACCGCGAGACCGAAGGGGGTTGAGGCGGTGATAGCATTATGCACTTCGAAGCCTATTCGGCGACACGGCACGCAGCGGGAACGATTGGGCAAAAATAGCCACATGAAGCTCACAGTGCTCGATCACCCTCTTGCGGGCCACCTGATGTCGGACCTGAGGGATGTATCGACGCCTCCGGAGAGGTTTCGGCAAATTTGCCGGGCACTCACGACGTTGCTGATTCTGGAGGCGACGAAGTCACTCCTGACCGAGAACTCGCAAGTGCAGACGCCTCTGGAAGTCGCGCCCACTCGCATCCTTGGCCAAGGGCTTGCGGCCGTCCCGGTTCTTCGCGCGGGACTGGGAATGCTCGAGCCTGTGACGGAGCTGTTTCCCGACGTGGCGGTGGGCTATATCGGTCTCGAACGCAACGAGCAAACCGCCATTGCCCGCAGCTATTACTGCAAACTGCCCAGCTTCGAGGGCAGGTTCGCGATTTGTCTCGACCCGATGCTGGCGACGGGCGGCTCCGCGTCGCAAGCGCTTTCCCTTATGAAGTCGCAGGGGGCCACGGACCTGACGATGGTGTGCGTCGTCGCCGCGCCGGAGGGAGTCGAGAAGCTGAACGCGGACCACCCTGAGGTTCGGATCGTCGCAGCGGCTTTGGATCGCACCCTGAACGACCAGAAGTACATCTTGCCGGGGTTAGGCGATTTCGGCGATAGGCTGTATGGAACCTTGTGATGCTTCACTCGCGCGTTCAACTCAGCACCCTTGTCTTGGCGACCGTGGCGATCTTCGATCTGGCTACGACGATCCTGCTTTTGGGACGAGGGTTTTCGGAGGGCAACCCGATTTTTCGCTGGCTCCTCGCGTTGGGACCTTGGGCGTTCGTCTTCGGCAAGGCGGCTTTGCTCGCGGGACCGATCCTGTTGCTCGAGTACGCCCGAACGAAGAAGCCCGCACTCGCCGAATCCGCGACGTGGGTTGCCGCATTGCTTTACCTGTTTCTGTACATTTCGCACATTCTCAAACTTTGGTGATCGCCGCTACCCACGCGATTGCGCGATGAGTTGAGCCAATTCGGCGTTGAATTCCGTCCCATTAGTTCAGGAGGATGCTGGAGATGCAAAACGATTTTCCTGCCGACAAGCCCATCGGGATCATCATCATGGTGCTGTCGGTCTGTTGCACGCTGTTGGGCGCTGCCGCGACTCTTGGGATGGGGGCTTTCGGCGCGGCGCTCGCGGGAGCCGCAGCCGAACAAGGCGACTCACAATCTGCGTCGGCGATTATGGGTTTTGCCGGAGCTGCCGCGGTCGTCGTGGGCCTGATCCTGATCGTCTCGGGCGCGCTCGGAGTCGTCGTCGGCTACGGGATCATGAAGAGCGCCAAATGGGGATTCATCATGGGGATCGTCGTCTATGGCCTCAGCACGTTGATGAACCTGATGAACTTCAACGTGTTCGGCCTGATGTTCGCGGGCGCGATCCTCACCTATTGCATCTTGAGGATGGCCGGTTCGGTCGGCCCTAAGCCCGCATAGCCACGCTCCCGAACCAAAAAACAGGGCGCCCGACGAATCGGACGCCCTTTCTTGTTGTGAATGGATCGCGAATCGACGGGACTACGGATACTTGACGTTGCAGCCGTAAGGCTCCTTGTAAGGGATGCTGACGGCCTTGCCGTTGGAGGCTTCGTTGTAGGCGCGGAGAATCAAGTTCTCGGCCTTGGCGATGTCGGCTATGTTCGCCGAACGAATATCATCGATGGCTCCGTTGTACAGGACCTCTTGCTTGTCCGGCGAGATCAGAACCATCTGGGGAGTGGTTTTGGCGTTGTACATCTTGCCAACCTTCCCCTCGGGGTCGAACAGCACGTGCGTGGCGTTGCCCTTCAGGTCCGCAAGAATCTTTTCGGCCTGCTCACCCGAAACGTGGCCCTGCTTGCCCGGGGCCGACGAGCAGATCGTCAGCCACACGACTCCTTTGTCTGTGAGCTGCTTTTGCGTCTTCTGCATGTTGCCGCTGTTGTAGTGCTTCTGCACAAACGGGCATTGGTAGTTCCACCATTCGAGCACGACCCACTTGCCCTTGAAATCCGTCAGATTGACGGACTTGCCCTTGCTGGAAGTGAGCGTGAAGGCGGATGCAGGGGTCGATTCTGACGAGCGGAACGCCGCCACGACGAACAATGACGATACGGCTAAGATGGCTAGGATCCCTGTTTTCATTCGTACCCTCCCGGTATTTTGGCTTCGATGGCGTAGGCCGCCGATCGGCCCGACTTCCATCTAACATACAATACGCCCTTGAGCACTTTCGGAGTTTCTTCAAAAAACTGACTCTTGGGGATGCTGACCTGAACCTCACCCTCCCGCACCGTCATTTTCTGCTCTCCGCTGTAATCGATGACTTGGGACGTCTGGGAAAAGAACTTCACGGACACGATCTCTGCGGGATCGGGGACTCCTCGGAAATCCAGCGAGATGGACGTTGGGTCCTCCCTGAAACCGGCCGCGACCTTTCCCGGCGCCGGGAGCTTCTCCGCGACGGATTCGAGCCAGCGCGACTCAGGACCCTTGGGGCCCGCTTTCTCGGCTACTTCGACCCGGCGCGAGACTTTCGCCGACCCCACCATGCAATTCTCTTTGCAGATCAACCACCCCACGTTCGCCGCCAGCTCGCTTCTTCCGATCGCGGCGTCGGCTGCGACGGTGATTTTCGTCAACAGAATCACGTCGTTGGCGTAGCCGTAGCTCGTGATCCCCGACGACCGAAAGGCTAGGGGAGTGGGCCATTCGATGGGCCCAGCGGCGAACCCCGGAGGCAACTCCCACTGGAGGGTCGTCGGAATGCCCGAATCGCCGGGATTGAGCCAATAGATGTGCCATTGGGGCTCGATGCGGAATCTCACTCCCACCCAAAACGCCTCGCCCGGAGCGACCGTCGTCCGTTCGAGGAGCAACTCGACATCGCACCTGGGGTTCTCGACGTCTTGCGCCCACGACCCAGCAATGAGCCCGAACAGAGCGATCACCAAAGCCCTCTTCATACTCTTCCTAAACGAATCTGGGGGCGATTCGTTCTCAAGACAATCTCCGATCCTTCGCCTAAGCGGGTTGATAGAGCCAGATGTGCGCGCCTGCTGGGTCTGCGATCAAGGTCATTCGGCCGACCGTCGGCACCTCCATGATCGGAACCACCACCTTCGCCCCAAGCTCCAGGCACTTCGCGAGCCGTGCGTCGACGTCATCGACCGACATGAATACGGACCAGTGGGGAGGAACGCCCTGCATGTCGGGGCTGTTCGTATCCATCGAGCCCGCGACCGCTTTGCCGTCGACCGTCAGCATCTTGTACATGCTGCCCGTGCCCATGTCCATTTCCGTGATCCCAAAGCCGAGCGCATCCACGTAGAATTGGAGCGCCTGGTCGATGTTCGGAGCGTACAGCTCGTGCCAAGGGAAAGCGCGCCCCTCGGCCAGCGCATGTTGATCGTTTTGGTCTGACATTTTCATACTCTACATCAGAGGTAAGAATAAGCGCAAGGTACTAGGACAACGCCGATTGCAGCACTTTGGGCCCCTCCCAGAGGGAGCAGAGGTCGAGGTCGTTGACCTTCCAAGCATCGAGCCAATCCGAAACGTTCATCGTCCCTAGGATATCGCAGGTTCGAGGCCGTCTGGCCGATAATGGGAAAGTCGTGGAGCAAGAGTCCTTCCAACCCGAGACGAGCGTTGCGAACGCCGAGCGCCGAGCGGATGCGTGGATCGCGAGGTTTGCCCCTTTGGTCATGAACAAAGATGTGGCTTCGGTCGACGAGATTCGCGGGAGGCTTCGGGTGCTTCGTGCATTGCGGGAGGAGTCGGCCCCACTGACTTCCAACCTTGAATCGACGCCCCACCCTGAGCGTCCGGAGTGGGCCGATACGCTTCTCATGGCCATCGAGCAGCTCGATTCGGTCGAGCGAAGCCTGCGAAGGAAGCTCGCCCTGCTGGCGCCAGGTGATCCCGAAGGACTCGTCGACATGGACGCTCTCCGGGACCGACTGGCGGAGCGGGCCGCGCACGATGAGTTGGGAGTGGACGCGGACCTCGTCCAACCGCTCTCGCTCACGGAACGAACTTCTCCGGCGAACTACGGCATGGCGGCGGGCCTGCTGGGAGTAAGTATCGCCTGGAACAGCTTCACGGCGGTCCATGCATACTTCATGATCGGTGGCTTCAAGCAGGTGATCGGGTGGGCTGCGCTGGGGCTTTTGGGGTTCTACGCGCTTTTTTTCGGCGCGGGGATTTCGATGCTTGCGGCCGCGTTCAATGCGGCCAGCGAAGAGTCGATCGAACTCTCCGGCAGAACTCTCACCGTCCGCAGGAGGCTCGGTTTTTGGGTCCGAAAGAAGACCCACAAGCTCGCAAAGAGCGCGGTGGCGCGGATTCAGAAGGTCAACACGATGAAGTTCACCTCTGGACGTCAGGCGAGCATGACCCCCTCCATCGTCCTCGAAGACGAGCAGGGCCGGGAGGTCAGCTTCGCGAGCGGAGTGTCCACCACGGCCCGGAATCGCATCATGAGGCGAATCAACGCGTATCTCAGGCTTTCAAGCGAGTAGCATGAACCGCTCAGCGTCCCATCGAAGTGTACGTCTCCACCGAATAGACGATCTCGTGCTTCTTTCCGGGAGCGACGGTGACGTTCCATTCGACTGAGTTCTTGGTGTTCGGCCCTGAGTTGGCGACTTCCGCGCCCTTGACGACGCCTCCGCCAATGTCGATGAGCTTCCCGTTGAGAGTTCTCTTGATTCGAACCTTCGCAGGCTCCTTTCGGAAGTTCTCGAGCGTGAGCCTTCCTTCGAGGGTGATCGGGAGCCAGTTCTCGGTTCCGATGCGGAACGGGTCTCCTCGCTTCAGTTCCTTTTCCGCGCGCTCGACCTTGAGGCCGATCCCTTGGGCCAGCCTAAGTTCGGTCTTGTCCCCCGGAGCGGTGTACTGCATCATCTGCTGGCCGGCAGGCCGAAGGTCTTCCACGACGAACACCGGCCCCGTCGTGAACGGTTGCGACGACTTGTTGTTCAGCGTGAGGATGTACTCCACCTGGTCGCCATCCGCGTTCCACTCGAAGAGCGGGTCGATCGGGATCTCGATCTCGAAGATCATCGACATCGCCCGTTCCCCCGGCCGCAGGTAGAAGTTCGACTTCGTATAGTACTGCAACTCCCCGGTTTCGTCGGAGGTCATCGGCCCGCCGAAACCGCCGCCGCCAAATCCACCGCCTCCGCCGATCCCGCGTCCCTCGCGAAGCGCTCCCGGGGCGGCCGATTTCGCCGAATCACGCTCAGCGAGAGAATTCACCAAAGGGTCTGCGTTCTTGAATTCAATCGACCTGCCCAGCATCGCCGCAAGGCTGCCCGAGACGAAGCCCTGCAGTAAGGAATCGACCGTGCCGCGATTGACGAGCAGCGGCGCGCCGACGACAAACACCACGTTGGCGTCGACCAACTCTTCGTTGAGGTCGAGCAAGGTGCCGCGAAGCGTCAGTCGTCCCGATGTCCCGTTCAACTCCAGCAGGTAGCTCGGCGTCCATTTCACGCCGTCTTGAACGTACGCGATTCCGAGGTCCGCCTTGCCCCCGGGCTTTTCGGTTCGAAGCTTGATGCGAACAGGGAAGTCCGAAAGCGCAACTCGCTTGATCTTCGCGTACTCGATGGCGACGTAGTTTTCCTTCTCGTCGCGCACGAGCATCATTTTGTCGAGGAGATTGGTGAGCAGTCCGGTGACCACGCCCGTTTCCGTGGTCACCCTTAGCCTGAGCCCCACCTTGTTCGCCAAGCGCGAGCGCAGTTCTTCCGGCTTTTCGAAGTCGATGCGATGGTCGGTGGTGAGAACGACCGTGTCCACTCGGTCGGCGGGGTTCTTAGGGTACACCCAGAACGTCCCCCCGATGGCCTGCGGAACCAAATTCGTCGTAGCCCATCCTTCTTCGAGCGTCGCGCTGCCCTCTCGAACGTAGAACCCGAACCCCTCTTTGAAAACGACGAGCGTCTTCAACTTCGAAGCGAACGCGGGACCCTCTGGGGGTAGTTGAAGTCCGGCGCCCCACGAAGCGCCTACAGCAAGCGTAGCGATCCAAGTCAACATGGCAAGCCCTCCCGGAACGGTCGCCGCCGTCCCATTGGAAAGACGAAGCGAGGCCCCTTGTGCTTCAGTCTTCTACCGAGAACACCCGTGTCGTGGGGGCGTTAAGGACGGGAAGCTTGTAGATCGGATAGATTTCTCCCGGCAACAGCTTCTCGCCGAGGAAACCCCAAGCGGCGAGTCCATCGAGGCTT
>WBZY01000054.1_pt2 | contig 133272 bp, 108 predicted proteins | sample 5204191 | NCBI WGS metagenome assembly WBZY01 (sample SAMN12344363, study PRJNA552823) | activated sludge metagenome | biome: Activated sludge suspended growth; feature: Anammox Sidestream; material: Wastewater; isolation source: activated sludge from anammox sidestream of wastewater treatment... | reverse complement strand
GAGGACGAGCGCTACGACCAGATGAAGCTGGAAATATAGGGTAGCCGCCAAGGGCGGCTCACGGTTTCATGGGCGCCTTTGAGGCGCTCACCACCCAAGCCACCGGCTTTGCCGGTGGTATTTGACTATTGTTAATTTTTTAAGTATTTAATCTGGTTTAATGGCAAATCTGCCGCTTCCGAGAAAGAATACCGCGAGCCCTGTCAGTAAAAAGAAAGCCTGCAACTCCAACGCATATCCGCCATGGTCAGTGAATGCGAATAGTTCACTGCGATGTGCCAACCCTATCGCAAATACCGTATTACCAAAAACGAGCAAGCCGCCAATTCGGGAAAATATTCCCAGTATGATCATCAGCGGTGCAATGACTTCCCCCAGATAAACCCCGTAAGCCAGTACCTGAGGCAGATTTACATTTGCCAGTAGTGTGCTGATATAGTCAAGAGAACCCGGGTTAAATATTTTATGTACGCCATGAAGGAGTATGAGTACACCTACAGTGAGTCGCAGGGTTAATTTACCCAGTGCATCATTCTGGAATGGAAGATTCATTTCAGTTTTCCTCCTTTAGTTGTGTGAATTAAAAATACGATTGTTGTAAGGATTAATCATAGGGTTCGTTATCATTTGATGAGAAATAACCCTGATCCTACCGCCGTGAATTCACCTGTATCTTCTGATTATATGCAAACAAGAATTATACGCATTTGATTGCATCAGAACCGATTTCTTTGTGATTTTCTTACAGATCACCGTCCAGTAGGTTGATAGATACAACCAGCTTCGCACAGAGGTTACACAGGCCAGTTGGTTACCTACATCTGGTTTAGCCTAATCATCGAATCCTCCGATCCAGTATCGCCATTTTGCCGTTTTACGTGGCTTGGAATTAATAGATCCTGAGCTTAATAAATTCTTTGAAAGGTCAGTGTTCTATTTCATCCATAAGAAAAAATTATTCTCTTTTCACTTATAGAAAAATTATTCGAATAGCGTGATTTTTCTCACAGGAAATTATGCTGAATAATATTTAAACTGGGTAAACAAATCAGTTATCAGATTGAGGTGTAATAAAAACGATATGAATTACATATGGTTACTTTAATGATGATAGCTTGATTGGCTAAATTATTACATTGGGAATAAATTGCCATTGTCATATATTGGGAATCGAACGACTACTGGTACCTGAATCAGCAATCGTTTGATTAATTACTGCAGTTTCAGCAATTGATTAAAGAGGATTGAGTCATGGCACAGAGTAGTCAGAAATTCATTGCACGTAATCGTGCACCGCGTGTACAGATCGAATATGACGTCGAGTTGTATGGTGCTGAGAAAAAAATTCAGCTGCCTTTCATCATGGGGGTGGTGGCCAATCTGTCGGGCAAGCCTGCTGATCCGCTTGCACCAGTGGATAACCGCAAATTTCTGGATATCGATGTGGATAATTTCGACAGCAGGATGAAAGCGATCAAACCACGTGTTGCTTTCCAGGTCCCCAATACCCTGACGGGTGAAGGAAATTTGAGCATCGATATGACCTTCGAGAGCATGGATGATTTCTCACCCGCTGCGATTGCAAGCAAGGTCGATGGGCTGAATAAGCTGTATGAGGCACGTCAGCATCTCTCCAACCTGAAAACCTATATGGATGGTAAGAGCGGGGCAGAGGATCTGATCGCAAAAGTATTACAGGACCCTGCGCTGCTGCAGTCGCTGGCTGAAAGCAGCAAGCCTGCTGATGAGGAAACAGGTGATTGATTCTGAAGGAATCGAGTTTAAAGGAGAAACCGATGACTGAATTACAGGAACAGGATGTACAAACGCAAGCTGAAGAGGTAAGCGAAGCGGATGATTTCTCGGCATTGTTGCGGAAGGAATTCAAACCCAAATCCGAGGAGGCAGAAAGCGCAGTTGAACAGGCAGTCAAAACGCTTGCAGCACAGGCGCTGGCTCAAACGCAGCTCATCAGCAGTGACGCAATCAAATCAATCGAGGCAATGGTTGCAGAGCTCGATCACAGGCTTTCCGAGCAAATCAATCTGATTCTGCATCATCCGGATTTACAGAAACTGGAAGGTACCTGGCGTGGTTTGCATTATCTGGTCAATAACACTGAAACGGATGAAATGTTGAAAATCCGGTTCATGGATATCACCAAGCTCGAACTGGGTAAGACCCTGAAGAAATTCAAGGGAACTGCCTGGGATCAAAGTCCAGTCTTCAAACGGGTGTATGAAGAAGAATATGGCCAGTTTGGCGGAGAACCGTTCGGCTGCCTGATGGCTGATTATTACTTCGATCACAGCCCGCCTGATGTCGAACTGCTGGGTGAAATATCCAAAGTATCGGCGGCAGCTCATGTTCCTTTCATTGCAGGCGCATCTCCTTCTCTGATGCAAATGGAATCGTGGCAGGAACTGGCCAATCCGCGTGATCTGACGAAGATATTCACTACCCCGGAATATGCCAGCTGGCGTTCGCTCCGAGAATCGGAAGATGCCCGCTATATCGGGCTGGCTATGCCACGTTATCTCGCACGTTTGCCGTATGGTGCCAAAACGATTCCTGTGGAGGAGTTTGATTTTGAAGAAGATACCGGCGCAGCTGACCATAGCAAGTACACCTGGTCGAATGCAGCTTATACGATGGCCGTCAATATCAACCGTTCATTCAAGTTATATGGCTGGTGTTCTCGCATCCGGGGAGTCGAATCAGGTGGCGCGGTGGAAGGCCTGCCTACGCATACATTCCCCACTGATGATGGAGGGGTGGATATGAAATGCCCGACCGAGATTGCAATCAGCGATCGTCGTGAGGCTGAACTGGCAAAAAATGGATTCATGCCGCTGGTTCACCGTAAAAACTCGGATTTTGCTGCCTTCATCGGGGCGCAATCGTTACAAAAACCGTTTGAATACGATGATCCCGATGCCACCGCCAATGCCAATCTGGCAGCAAGATTACCTTATCTGTTTGCATGCTGCCGTTTTGCACATTATCTGAAATGCATTGTGCGCGACAAAATCGGTTCATTCAAGGAACGTGCAGATATGCAAGCCTGGCTGCAGAAATGGATCATGAATTACGTCGATGGCGATCCTGCTCATTCGACTGAGACTATCAAGGCCAGAAAACCATTGGCTGCGGCAGAAGTGGTCGTTGAAGAAGTGGAAGGGAATCCAGGCTATTACACTTCGAAATTTTTTCTGAGACCGCATTATCAGCTGGAAGGACTGACCGTATCCCTCCGGTTGGTTTCAAAGTTGCCTTCTGTTAAGGCGGCGGGTGGATAAAAGGTGAAACGGTCAATGAATCATTCGAATATCAATGTTTGAATAAAGGAGTTCAATGTGGCTACAGACATGTTTATTAAGGTGGGGGATGTTAAGGGCGAATCTCCTGATGATGCACATAAGGATGAGATCGAAGTGCTTTCATGGAGTTGGGGGATATCTCAGCCGGGTTCAATGGAATCCGGGGGTGGAAGCGGTATGGGAAGAGCGAGTTTTTATGATCTGAATTTCCTTCACAGACTGGATAAAGCTTCTCCCAATCTCATGAAGTTGTGTTCGACAGGCGAGCATGTGGATGAAGCAAAACTGACTGTTCGTAAAGCCGGTAAGGATCCACAGGAATTTATGGTCATGACCATGGAAAAAGTCTTTGTTACCCAGGTAACGCCTTCCGGTTCGAATGGAGATGGCGGGTTGACTGAAAGTGTGAATCTGCAGTTTGCCAAGGTAGGCATCGAATATTGTCCACAGAAAGAGGATGGTTCTCTGGATGCGGCAGTCAGTTTCAACTACGACATCAAGGCAAATAAACTGGAGTGATCGATCGTTGGCTATGGTCGGGTCAGGTGGATTTCTCCACCTCTCCTGACCATACCGGAGTACCAATTTTACTTCAGCCAAGGAAATTGACGATGAATCCAGTAATCGATGCCGAACATACTTTACAGAGTGGTGATCCCGTTTCTGCTTTGAAATTGCTTCAAGAAGCAGTGCGTTTAAAGCCGAATGATGTCGAGTGCCGTATCTTCCTGTTTCAGTTGTATTCATTGCTCGGTCAATGGGAACGTGCCTTGAATCAGCTTGAAGTCATTGCCCGGCTGGATGATGCTGCACTCGCCATGGTGCAGATGTACCGGGATGCCGTGCAGTGTGAAGCATTGAGAGCACAGGTGTTCGAAGGCAAGAAATCACCGAAGGTATTGGGTGTGCCTGAACCATGGTTTGCTTCTCTCATCGAAGCCCGGTTATTGGCCGGTTCAGGGCAGACTGACGAATCTCTGCAATTACTGAGTAAAGCTTTGGAAGAAGCACCTCCATCCAGCGGCACAATCGATGGCCGGGCATTTACCTGGATAGCCGATGCGGATATGCGCTTCGGGCCGGTAATTGAAGCTATCCTCAACGGTTGCTATTACTGGATTCCTTTCATCCGTTTATCGCGTATCGTCATTGATCCGCCTGAGGATCTGCGCGATATCGTCTGGATGCCAGCCCGTTTATGGTTTGATAACGGGGGAGAATCAGTAGCACTCATTCCGACACGTTACCCCGGTACAGAGAGCCAGAGCGATGGGCAGTTGCTCATGGCGAGGAAAACAGTCTGGGAAGAAGTTAGCCCAGGCATATATCGGGGTCTGGGACAGCGTATCCTGACGACCGACCAGGGTGATACAGCACTCATGGATGCAAGAGAAATTCTGCTCGATGCAGCTCCAGTCGTATCGGATAAGGAAGCTGTGGAGAAGGCACATGGCTGAACTTACACTACAGGATCGCCTCCAACCCGCACTGCTGGATCGTTTGGCCGACGATGAGCCGGACAAAAAAACCGAGCCGCGCGAGAACCGTGTCGTCACCAAAAACAAACTGCGTCAGGGTGTTTTGCGCGACCTGGGCTGGCTGCTCAACGCAATCAATCTGGGTAGAAGCGCTGATTTTGCCGGCATGTCTCATGCCGAGAGATCTGTCATCAATTTTGGATTGCCTGCTTTTTCGGGACAGAGTGTCTCTGCGCTCGATACCGTTCAGCTTGAAAATCTGATCAGACAGGCGATCATCCATTATGAGCCACGTATCGCACCTGTCAGCCTGCAGGTAGAAGCATTGATTACCGAGTCACAGCTCGATCATCATAATCTCATCAGTGTCCAGATCCGGGGTGATCTATGGGCACAGCCCATTCCAATCGAATTGCTGTTGCGTACTGAAATCGACCTGGAAACCGGGCAAGTAAAAATCAGCGATCTGGTACATGCTGATCTGAATCAGGAGAAACGCTGATGGATCCGCGGCTGCTTCGTTACTACAACCAAGAATTGCAATACCTGCATGAAATGGGTGCTGAGTTTGCTCAGCAATTTCCCAAGATTGCCGCACGACTGGGAATGGATGGAATCGAAGTGGCCGATCCTTATGTCGAGCGACTTCTGGAAGGTGCCAGCTTTCTGGCAGCTCGGGTACAGCTCAGGCTGGATGCAGAATTTCCACGATTTACCCAGCGATTACTGGAAATCATCTATCCAAACTATCTGGCGCCCACCCCTGCCATGCTCATCGCCCAACTGCAACCACAGTTGACGGAAACCAATCTGGCGACAGGCTTTACGGTTCCCCGCGGTAGCACTCTGCGCAGCCAGCCTGGTAAAGACGATATGACACCCTGTGAATTTCGTACCGCACAGGATGTGACTTTGTGGCCGATCGAACTGACAGAAGCAAAGTATTTCTCGTTTGCGCCTGATCTGCCTCTGAATACATTACCGATCACGCAGAAAATAAAAGGGGGCGTGCGCCTGCGTTTCAGGACAACCGCAGGGCTGACATTCGATCAGATCGGGTTGGATCATCTGCCATTATTCCTGTCCGGCAACGATGAAACTGCCTATAAGTTGCACGAACTATGCCTCGGCACATTACTGGGTGTACTGATTGCGCCGGTTACCAGACCCTTACCCTGGTACGAATTTCTGCCTGCCCGCAATATTGCTCCGGTGGGATACCAGGATGAGGAAGCACTGCTGCCCGTTACATTGCGGACTTTTCGGGGATACCGGCTGATAGAAGAATATTTTTCTTTCCCGCAGCGTTTTCTTTTTATGGGTATAGACGGCCTTGCCAAGGCTGTCAAAAGGAATACCCAAAATGAAATGGAAATCGTGCTGCTGTTCGGGCGTGGGGATTCCTCACTCGAAAGCGTGGTGAATGCTTCCAACTTCTCACTTTTCTGCACCCCTGCCATCAATCTTTTTTCCAAACGCACTGATCGCATTCATCTGACTGAAAATACCTGTGAATACCACATCGTGCCGGATCGCACCCGACCGATGGATTTCGAAGTTTATGCTGTCGATCAGGTGACCGGCTATGGAGTGGGGAGTGACAGTGAGCAACCATTCCTGCCGTTCTATGCTGCCCATCATACGGAAAATGAGGTACATCACGCCTATTTCACGATCCAGCGCCAGCCGCGCTTATTATCGGTATCACAGAAGCAGAATGGTTTTCGCTCGAGCTATATTGGCAGTGAGGTATTCATTTCACTGGTCGATCCCGAAGAGGCACCCTTTTCCGGAGATCTCAGGCAACTTGCAGTAACAGTACAGTGCACCAACCGGGATTTGCCGATTTTGATGTCTCTGGGCATAGGGAAAACCGATTTCACCCTGGACAGTGCCGCACCGATCGAGGCTATCCGCTGTGTCAAAGGCCCTTCGAAGCCTTTTTCTCCACTGGGAGAGGGGGCGATTGCCTGGCGTCTGATCAATCATCTGTCACTCAACTACTTATCACTCATCGATACGAATGAGCACGAAGGGGCTGTCACCCTGCGTGAACTGCTCGAATTGTATGCGGCCAGTAAAGATGCCGGGTTAGCAAAACAGATCGAAGGCGTACAGTCCGTCAGTGTCAAACCGCTGGTGAGACGTTTACCAGGTGCCGGGCCGATCTGCTTCGGCCGTGGGCTGGAGATCGCCCTGGAAGTGGATGAACTGGCCTTTCAGGGAGGAAGTACTTTTCTGTTTGGCAGTGTCATGCAGCAGTTTTTTGCACATCATGTTGCCATCAATTCATTTACCGAAACCGTGCTGCGCTCGACCAGGCGTGGCGAAATCATGCGATGGGTACCCCAATGCGGAAATCGACCGATCCTTTGAGCTATTTCCGCTCGCTTGCGGAAAAACCGTATGACTTCGATTTTTTCCAGTCATTACGGCGTATCGAAGCATTGTTTCCCGATAAACCTCGCTTCGGTCAGGCTTTGCGCCCGGCCGAGGAACCTGTGCGGCTGGGGCAGGAAGCTTCCATGGCGTTTGCACCGGCAACGTTGTCCGTATTCGAACTGCCGGCGGCAGGTCATCAGGCACGGATGCTGGTGCGTTTTTTTGGCATGCTCGGTCCCAACGGCCCACTGCCATTTCATCTGACGGAATATGCGAGAGAACGGCTGCTGCATAAGGGGGACGCCACTTTCATTCGCTTTCTCGATCTGTTCCACCATCGTTTTCTGCTGTTGTTTTACCGGGCCTGGGCACAGGCCCAGCCTGTAGCTAACCTGGATCGCCCGGAGCAAGACCGGTTTACTTGCTATATCGGTTCACTGATCGGCCTGGGAGATAAAAGCCAGCGTAACCGGGATGAAATTCCTGATTTTGCGAAGCTGTTTTATTCAGGGTTGCTGGCACGCCAGGTGCGTAATCGTGCCGGATTGGCAGCATTGCTGACAGGTTATTTTCGTATCCCAATTCGTATCGAGGAATTTGTCGGTCATCGTATGTTTTTTCAGGAAAGTGAACGCACCCGCCTGGGTGCTGGAAATGGCAGCGCCATGCTGGGACAGGGTACCGTGTTGGGAAAAAGTGTATGGGATCGCCAGCATAAATTCAGAATCCATCTGGGACCACTGACGCTGGCACAGTATGAAAGTTTCCTGCCCGGCGGGGCAGCACTCAGGAAACTGGTGGCCTGGGTCAGGCAATATTTCTGTTTCGAGCTGGAGTGGGATGCACGGCTGGTCCTGTCAAAAGCGCAAGTACCGCAAATCACGTTGGGCCAGTTCGGCCGGCTGGGCTGGACGACCTGGCTGGGTCGTTATGCCATGACTACGGATGCAGCAGATCTGACGCTCGATGCGGAGCGGCTGATGGCCAGGAATCGGTCTTTGATTCATCAATCGACGAAGGAAATACTGCTATGAGTGAAATCAGTCGTGTTGCCCTGTTTGGCAAATTGAACCGAATCGCTTACAAGACGATGGAGGGAGCGACGGTATTCTGCAAACTGCGGGGAAATCCTTATGTCGAGCTCGAGCACTGGCTGCAGCAGCTGTTACAGACTCAGGATGCCGATCTGCACCGCATCGTCCAGCATTTTCAACTGGATACTGCGCGGCTGGCAAAAGACATGACTGATGCATTGGATCGGTTGCCACGGGGTTCCACCTCCATTTCCGATCTGTCCTCCCATATCGAGAAGGCGGTCGAGCAGGCCTGGCTCTATGCCACGCTCATGTACAGGGAATCCCGGGTCAGGACAGGACATCTCATCATCGGCATACTCAAGACTTCTTCTTTACGTAATGCGCTGTTCAATATTTCACGCCAGTTCGAGCAGATCAAGGCCGATGTGCTGACGGACGACTTTGCTGGAATCGTGGCTGGATCATCCGAAGATCATCTGCATGCGACAGATAATTCAACATTGGCGATACCCGGTGAAGCAAGTGGCGCGATTGCGCCCGCTCAAATGGGTAAGCAGGAAGCATTGAAACGATTTACCGTCGATCTGACCGAGCGCGCCCGCCGTGGTGAGATCGACCCGGTTACCGCGCGTGATGAGGAAATACGCCAGATCGTCGATATACTCATGCGCCGCCGTCAGAACAATCCGATTCTGACCGGGGAAGCGGGTGTCGGCAAGACTGCTGTAATCGAAGGGTTCGCGGTACGTATTGCCAAAGGCGATGTACCACCGGCGCTGAAGGATGTCATGCTGCTCAACCTGGATATTGGCCTGCTGCAGGCAGGCGCAAGCATGAAAGGTGAATTCGAGGAACGATTGCGCAAAGTGATCGAGGAAGTACAGTCCTCCCCCAAACCCATCATTCTGTTCATCGATGAAGTTCATACACTGGTCGGAGCGGGTGGTGCAGCCGGTACCGGTGATGCTGCCAATCTGCTCAAGCCGGCATTGGCCCGCGGTACCTTGCGTACCATCGGGGCGACGACCTGGGCGGAATACAGAAAATACTTTGAAAAAGATCCGGCGTTGACACGGCGTTTTCAGGTGGTGCATGTTCAGGAACCGAGCGAAGAAAATGCCATCCTGATGGTGCGTGGCGTCGCTTCTACACTGGAAAAGCATCATCGTGTGCAGCTACTCGATGAAGCACTGGAAGCGGCCGTGCGATTATCACATCGCTATATTCCAGCCCGGCAGTTACCCGATAAAGCCGTCAGTTTGCTGGATACGACTTGCGCGCGCGTGGCCATCAGCCAGCATGCGGTTCCCGCAGAAGTCGAGGACAGCCGCCGTCGTATCGAAGCACTGGAAACAGAACTGAGGATCATCGCACAGGATGCAGCGATCGGCATCGATGTTGCCGCCCGTCAGGTGGATATTGAGCAGAAACTGGCTGCCGAACGGGCACGATATGCTGAGCTGGAGGCGCGCTGGGCAGCGGAAAAAGCGTTGATCGATCCTATTCTCGAACTGCGCCGTAAGCTGCGTGCAGCAGGTAAACCAGTAGATTTGGTTTTAGCTGAGACCTCAAACGATGGTGAAAATACTTCCGAGGAACCTGAAAATGAACCAGATTCGAATGAGCCGAATTTGACGGCAGAACAACGGCAAACATTACTTGCCGAGTTACGTGACTTGCAGGAAAAGCTGCGTGAAGTGCAGGGCGAGACACCACTTATTCTGCCGACGGTCGATGAACAGGCCGTCGCATCAGTTGTGGCCGATTGGACAGGTATCCCGGTCGGGCGCATGGTAAAAAATGAGCTGGAAGCAGTACTCAAGCTGGCCGACACGATGAATCAGCGTGTCATCGGTCAGCGGCATGGATTGGACATGATCGCCAGACGTATTCAGACCTCCCGCGCCAAGCTCGATAATCCAAACAGGCCAATCGGTGTGTTTCTGTTATGCGGTCCGTCGGGGGTCGGCAAGACCGAAACGGCACTGGCACTGGCGGAGGCGACTTATGGCGGGGAACATAACGTCATCACCATCAACATGAGTGAGTTCCAGGAAGCGCACACCGTGTCCACGTTGAAAGGTGCGCCGCCGGGCTATGTCGGCTATGGAGAAGGGGGTATCCTGACCGAGGCGGTGCGTCGCCGACCATACAGTGTCGTGCTGCTCGATGAAATCGAGAAAGCTCATCCGGATGTGCACGAGATCTTTTTCCAGGTATTCGACAAAGGCTGGATGGAAGATGGGGAAGGCCGCCAGATCAATTTCAGAAATACCATCATCCTGCTGACTTCCAACGTAGGTACTGATCTGATCATGAGCCTGTGCAAAGATCCAGAACTCATGCCTGATCCGGATTCGATCGCGCAAGCCTTGCGTACCCCTTTGCTGAAAGTGTTTCCGGCGGCACTGCTCGGACGTTTGATCGTGATTCCCTACTATCCGCTGTCGGATGACATTATGCGTAACATTACACGCCTGCAACTGGGCCGAATCGAGAAGCGTATTCGGGAGAACCATAAGATTCCGTTCGAGTACAGCGATGATGTCGTGCAACTGATCGTGAGCCGTTGCAGTGAAGTCGAGAGTGGCGGGCGGATGATCGATGCCATCCTGACGAATACTGTATTGCCGCGCATCAGTGTCGAGTTCCTGACACGGCTGGCGCAGGGGCAAAGCCTGAGTCAAGTGAATCTGGGAGTGGAGAACAGTGATTTTGTTTACCAGTTCAACTGATCAGGAATCCGGTTTGTTTCTGCGCATAAAAATGAAGATGCTGGAATTGGCGAAAGGTGACACAACATGCGCCGGGTAATGGAGATAGACACCCCATTGGGGGAAGACGTGCTGTTGTTTTATCGTATGACCGCACGCGAAGAGCTTGGCCGCCTGAGCGAGTTTCAGATCGATTTGCTCAGTCACAGAGGGGATATCGAACTGGATGAAATCCTGGCGAAGAATGTCACCGTCAAACTGGAATTACCCCGGAACAAGACTCGCTATTTCAACGGCTATGTCACGCGCTTTTCCCAATCAGGCGTGCACGGTCGCTACCATCTTTATCAGGCGACGGTGCGTCCCTGGCTGTGGTTTCTGACCCGCACAGCAGACTGCCGCATTTTTCAGAATATGACCGTACCGGACATCATCCAGCAGGTATTCGATGACCACCCGCAACTGGCAGACGTCAAGAAGGAACTGACAGGCACGTACCGTGAATATGAATACTGTGTGCAATACCGTGAAACCGATTTCAATTTTGTCAGTCGCCTGATGGAGCAGGAAGGTATCTATTATTTTTTCAAGCATGAGGAGGGTCGGCATACGCTCGTGCTGGCGGATTCTTACACCGCGCATGCACCCTTTGAAAACTATGCCGAGTTGCCCTTCATTCCCCATGAACGGGCTACACGTACCGAACAGGAATCGATCACCCGATGGAATCTGACCCGAGAAATCCAGCCCGGCCGCTATGTGATCGACGATTACGATTTCGAAAAACCCAGTGTCGAACTGCAGACCAAAACCAGAGTAGATCACCAGCATGACCTGGCAGATTACGAAATCTACGATTATCCCGGAGAATATGTCACGGCGGCAGAAGGCAACGAATACGTACACACCCGGATCGAGGAACTGCATGCGCAGTATGAACTGGCAAGCGGCCATACTACAGCGCGTGGGCTGTGCAGTGGCCATCTGTTCAGATTGTCCGGTCATGGGCGTTCCGATCAGAACCAGGAATACCTTATCGTTTCCACTATGCACCATCTTGAATATGGTGAATACGAAGCTATTGGCAATACTGGTACGGATTATGAGTGCAATTTTACCGTGCTCAACAGTCGCCAGCCATTCCGTTCACAACGTATTACCCCTAAACCCTTTGTCCAGGGCCCGCAGACCGCCGTGGTCGTTGGCCCGGCAGGGGACGAAATCTATACCGATAAATACGGTCGTGTGAAAGTGCAGTTTCATTGGGATCGCGGGGGTGAGAAAAATGAAAACAGTTCCTGCTGGATGCGTGTATCACACCCCTGGGCGGGCAAAAACTGGGGCATGATTGCCATTCCACGTATCGGCCAGGAAGTGATCGTCAGTTTTCTCGAAGGCGATCCGGATCAGCCGATCATCATCGGGCGTGTTTACAACGCTGAGCAGATGCCGCCTTATGAATTGCCTGCCAATATGACGCAGACAGGCATCCTTACCCGTTCCAGCAAGGGCGGCAGTGCAGCCAATGCCAATGAACTGCGTTTCGAAGACAAGCAGGGTTCCGAACAGGTTTATCTGCACGCGGAAAAAAATCAGGATATCGAAGTCGAAAATGACGAAACCCACTGGGTGGGGAATGACCGTACCAAGACGATCGATAACGATGAAACAACATTGGTCAAGCATGACCGCACTGAGACGGTCGGGAACAACGAAACCATTACCATTGGCGTCGATCGGACCGAGAACGTAGGGGCCAATGAAAGTATTACTATTGTTTCGAACAGAAGTAAAACTGTGGGTGGGAGCGAAACCTGCTCAGTGACCCTGCAACGTACCCACCTGGTAGGAATCAACGAGACTATTGGTGTCGGTGGTGCGCAAGAAATCGGTATCGGTGCATTTCAGGCAGTGGTGGTAGGAGCCTATCAAACGATCAATGTGGGTGCGTACCAGAGCACCCATGTCGGTGCCAATCAAAGTAATGACATTGGTGTAAATCAGTCTACTGATGTGGGCGCAAATCAGACGCTTACAGTCGGCGGTAATCAAAGCGAATCGGTCGATGGCAATGCAACCAGGAGTGTGAAAGGTAACGATTCCCTGGCGGTGGATGGCAACCGCAGCACAAATATCAAAGGGGATGACTCGGCCAGGATTGATAAGAATCTGGTAATCGATGCGGGGGATTCAATCCTGATCAAGACAGGGGATGCCAGCATCAGCATGAAAAAGGATGGCACGATCCTGATTAAAGGTAAGGATATTACGGTAGAGGGGTCAGGCAAGATCACGATCAAAGCCGATGGGGATATCAAAATGAGTGGCTCCAAAATTCTCCAGAATTAAGCATTGTGTATGACGATTGGAGGTAAGCGATGAGTAGCAGCGATATGATTGAAGCAGAGAGTGCACTGTTGATTGAAGAGGAATCAGGCGATGATCTGCTGCGCCCGCTGATGGAAGCAGGCATGACTCAGCCATCGTCAGCCACATCGTTCGCTGAAATACGAACGGGCATCATCATTGGTGAATTGATCGGTATGACCGATGAAGGCCGTATACCCCTCGTATGCTATCCCGGCCAACCAGGAAAAGCTGCCTTGCATGCACGCACCATGGTGGATTTACACGGACAACACATTGGCCGGCAGGTCGTGCTCATGTTCGAAGCCGGTGATCCCACCAAACCGATTGTCATGGGCATATTGAAAGGAAACGAAGATTGGTCGCTCGACCAGCGCCCTGATCAGGTTGAAGTCGATGCAGATGGAGAACATATGATCGTGAATGCCAAAGAACAACTGGTACTGCGTTGCGGCAAGGCCAGCATCACGTTGACCAGAGCAGGCAAAATATTGATCAAGGGTAGCTATGTGCTCAGCCGCTCCAGCGGGGTCAATCGCATCAAGGGCGGCTCCGTCCAGTTGAATTGATTTATCGAGAAAGTACCGATGGATCTGATCAACGCAACGGGTATGTTAGCTGGTTATACGATGGGCATGGAACCCTCCGGACGGGAATTGCTGGTCGTCGCCATCAAAGGGACATTTCATCTGCCAAAGCCCGGTGAGGAAGTACGGCTGCATGAGCAGCAGTTACCGCTGATCATGGCCGATACCTTCACGGGTGAGCCCGGTTATTCTGCACCCGTGTATGAAGTGGATTTTGCGCCGATCAAACACAAATGCGATGTACTGCTCAACGGCAGTGCTTATGCACCGCAGGGTAAACCGGTCGACAGGGTTCAGGTGGGTTTGAAAGTCGGTAACTGGATGAAGACATTTCTTGTGACGGGCGATCGCCATTGGCAAGCCGGTTTGACCATTTCACCGGGCGACCCATCCAAATTCACTATCATGCCGATCAGCTACGATAAAGCATTCGGCGGGCTGGATAATTTTCACGGAGACCAGCAAAAACACACTGCGTATATGCTGAACCCGGTGGGCAAAGGTTATCACAGCAACCTGTCCAGCAGCCTGGTCGATCAGACACCGATGCCGAATACCGAAGCCGTCAATCAACCCATTACCCGGCCTGATGGTGTTTATCAGCCGATGGCGTTCGGCTCGGTCGGGCGTGGCTGGTCATCACGGCTGAAACACGCCGGAACCTACGATCAGAACTGGATCGACAACACATTTCCATTCCTGCCCTCGGATTTTAATGAGGCGTATTACCAGGCTACGCCGGATGATCAGCAGATTCCATACCTCAAAGGCGGCGAGGAGGTAGTGATGGTCAACCTGACACCGGAAGGCCGCATTGCCTTTCATCTGCCGATTATCGAAGTGCCCGTAGTGTTTTTTCGCAAAAAAGGCGAACAGCATGAAACGCAGGCAGTGATCGACACCATCGTCATTGAGCCGGATAGGCGTATTTTCACCCTCACCTGGCGCGCCTGCGTGCCATTGAAAAAGAATATCTTTGAAATTCCGCAGATTCTGGCAGGCAAAAAATCACGTGCCTGGTGGCGAGCACGCGAACTGGGTAAAACTTACTATCCTTCGTTGGCACATCTGGCCAAAGCAAAAATGTCCAAAGCGAGGGAGGATGCTGAATGAACGGTTTTCCTCTGGCGATTACAGGTGTTGGTATGGTTACCGGTGTTGGACTCAGTGCTCCTGCCTCCTGTGCGGCAATTCGGGCGGCAATCGACAATTTCCAGGAAACCCGCTTCATGGATAGTGGTGGGGAGTGGATCATGGGGTGCGAAGTGCCACTCGAACAACCATGGCGCGGCAAAACCAAGCTGCTCAAAATGGCGGCAATGGCCATCCGAGAATGCCTGCAGGGTAATCCGCAACTCAATCTAAAAGCCACACCATTGCTGCTTTGCCTGTCCGAGCATGAGCGCAAAGGCCGTGTCATCAACGATGACAACTCGTTTTTTCTTGATCTGCAGGAAGAGCTGCAACTCCAGTTCCATGAAAAATCACGCATCATCGCGCATGGCCATGCCGCTGTCGGTGTTGCGATGAAACACGCACGCCGACTGATTCAGGAATTCGGCTGCAGCCACGTATTGATTGCCGCAACCGACAGCCTGCTAGTCGGCGCAACATTGGCGCATTTTGAAGAACATGAACGCCTGCTGACCAGCAATCATTCCAACGGCTTTATACCGGGCGAAGCGGGTGCGGCATTAGTCGTGGAACCGTACCGAGGCCAGAAAAATCAACTGGTGTGTACCGGCTTGGGCTTTGGCGTTGAAAAAGCACATGTGTATTCGGAAGAACCGCTGCGGGCAGATGGGCTGACAGCGGCGATCAAGGAAGCGCTTGATGATGCCGGTCACGGTGAAAGCCTGCTGGATTTTAGAATTACCGATATTTCCGGTGAACACTATTATTTCAAGGAAGCAGCCTTGGCATTTGGCCGGTTGGACCGCACCAAACGCGAGGAATTTGATATCTGGCATCCGGCGGATTGTGTGGGGGAGGTGGGCTCCACGCTGGGCTTGATTATGATCGGTGTATTGAAAGCCGCCTGTGAAAAAGCGTATAGCAAAGGCAATCATATACTGGCGCATCTGGGGGATGACGATGGCAAGCGGGCTTCGATGATCTTTTCGTGGCAGGAGAGTTGATTTATGGCGAATGAGGTGTATGCGAATGGTATGGAGCTGGCTTGCAAGGCAGGTTCGGGCAAGGTCATCGCAGCTTTTCCGGATGTCTGCATGACGCCACCAGAGAATCCTGCCACCCCACCGGGTGTTCCAGTGCCTTACCCAAATACGGCAATGGCTTCGGACACAGCGGATGGCAGCAGGACTGTGAAGATCTCTGGTGAAGAAGTGATGTTAAAAAATAAATCTTACTTCAAGAAATCAACCGGGGATGAAGCAGGGTGTGCTGCGAAGAAAGGCGTTATTTCCAGTAAGAATACTGGAAAAGTGTATTTCACTAAATGGTCGATGGATGTCAAGATCGAGGGAGAAAATGTCGACCGGCATCTGGATTTGACGACGAATAATCATGGGAGTCCTACGGCGAATGAGGCAGTACCTTGGCCGTATTTCGATTCTCTGTCAGCGCCTGTAGGGCATCCATGCCACAAAGATAAAGCCAAGGAAGAAGACGCGTGCGAAGCTTTTACTCCTTATGGCAAAGAAGATGCATGTATTGGGTTTGAATCACCACCCAAAACAGCAGAAGACGCCGGCGCTATGCATTCATTAATATCATTGGAAAGCAACTCAGCTAAATGTTTAAGGGCTAGGCGATGTCAGTTAGTTCCAAAATCACCGCAAAAGAAGAAAAAACAGCCAGGATGTTGTCCTGGGCAGACCGGCCATCATTTGATCGAAGACGCAAGTATTAGGGATGTTGGAGGTTATAACTATGGGCAAGCCCCCTGTGTCTGTGTTTCAGGAATAAATAATACTCATGGTAGCCATGGGTTCATGCATACCTTTCAAAGTGTTAGTGGAGAAAAAGTTCAGCAAGATGGTAGGCTTACTGTCGATCAGGCTGCGGAAATAGGTGCAAAAGCTCTCTTGAAAGTATTTAAAGAGTCTGGATGCAATGAAGATTGCATAAAATCTCAAATTATTAAAGGTCATAGAGATATGGGAATAGAGCGCTCTCAAGAAATACAGCATAAAGCTTGCGGTGCGAGGAGCTCTAATGCTGTAAGAGCGCGAGAGATTGACTTACTGCTTAAAGATTACTTAACCGGAGCAGGGTGATTGTAATGAAAAATATACTTGAAAAATTTAGTCTAATAGGTGGCGTTTTTTTTAAAAATGAATCTGGTTTAATATTCTTATCAAGTAATGAATTAAACAGAGATCAGATAATGTATACCGCCGTTGTTAAATATGAGAATGAAAAGCTTATACCCTTGGGATCTGTTAATTATGATGTGATTGACTGGTGTATAACTAATGAAGAAGATCTAAGATGCCATGTGATAACTAATAAGAATAAATTATTTGAAATTGATCCAAGTGGTATAAAGGAGCAAGATTTAAATGGTACAAACCTAGATAAAAGAGATTCGGATTTACTACGCATTGTTTACAGTATAGATGGTATGTTGTATTTGGGTGGAATGGATGGGTTTTTAATGAAAAGAAACATAAAAGGAAGATCATGGAATAATGTATGCTCAAATCAAAAAATAGTTAGTAATTTAGGGTTTGAGGGAATGTGTGGATTTGGTTTAAATGAAATATACGTTGTTGGTTGGGATGGTTCTGTAGCACTATTTTCTGAGCAATATTATGAACTTTTAGATTTCCCTGTAAATACTATATTAACCGATGTCGTTTGTTTGAAGAACAACTATATATATGTGTGTGGGAGAAATGGCACTCTAATAAAAGGATCTAAGAACAATGTGTGGGAAATATTAGATAATGAGAATGTTCAAGAAGATTTTTGGAGTATTGTAGAATTTAATTCAAGAATTTTCGTTTCATCAAGTAGCGCGATATATGAGATAAAAGATGATAAATTAATTGCTGTAATTTTAGATATAGAAGGTATTAAGAATTTATCATTTTTTTACTTGTTTAGTAGTAATTCTTTATGGTCCATTGGTGAGAAAGATCTCCTTAATTATGATGGCTGTAAATGGAGAAAAATTTTATAAATCAAATGGAATCGTAAGCTTTCCTGTCAAGTCGATAGCTTATTTCCTAAATTTGGTAAAAAACACCGTCTTTACGACCGTACGGCAGATAACCGGTAGGGTGGTTTCGCGCAAGCAAACCACCATAATTGTACTTACAGATGATACATACTTCAATGAATAAAACCGATCATGATGATTGTTGTATATGGATATAACGACGTGTGATTGACGAATTACCTTAGGTGCCCGCTTTATAAGCTATGGATATATCTTGTCAAAGACTAAGAGATCGTCGGGTCGCAGCTTCAGATGAGACTATCTCTGTCGCTGGAGGTGGTATTTATTTTCGTAGAAGTCATGCATGGAGGAGAGGGGCTATAGGTGCTTATGATCGTCACGGTGTTCCTCGGTTTGATCGAGAACCTGATTCAATACGTGCGATAATTTTGCATCAAACAGAGGGCAGAGATTTTTTGAGTGGTGTGGGTGAAAGAGGATTTTACCCTGGTAGAGTGCCGGATGTGAGCGATGGAGGCAGTAGGCGTCCCATGGATACAAGTGAAAGGATCGACAGGGATAGAATGAGCAATCATGCGATCGATAGAATTGCATCGCATTTTGTTATTATTAATGATGGTACGATTTTTTATACGCACGATATTCAATTTCTAATTAATTCTGCTGGTGGCAGGAGAGGAATAGATATTGAATTCGCGGGAAATTATTCAAGGTCTTATAGACTAAGTCCGGCAGCAATAATATCTGGTCGAAGATTAATAGTCACATTAAAACGAAGAATTCCATCGATTGGGTATATTCATCCTCATGGACAGGTTCAAAAAATGGAACTTGGGCCGTGGATTGCTTCTGATGGCGATCGTAGACGTAGAGGGCCTCCAGTAGCTTGTGGTGGTAGTACAGGGAATGAATGTGATAAGTTTGATATCTGCCCTGGTCCAGATGTTTGGATAAACGTTGGTGAATGGGCGACACATCCATCAACATTGAACCTTATAGCTGAAACACCAATTTCTTATTATCAGAATAATGGCATTAGCCGCAGACAAAGGGATAGTAGCTTTGATCAACACATTTTTAGTGATGGGATAATTAATCCGTGGTCAGGTCATATCGAAGTATTATCCCATGATCTCTAGCGCCCAGGCTACTCAGCATTTAAGTACCGCTACGATCTGGGATTCTGTAAATCTACTTTTCTTCATCAAGGTCTCCATTCAAAAGGAGGCCCCAAAATTCTACTCAAAAATGTCTACCAAAAGGGGAAGCTTACGAAATTACTGGGTCAATACAGGTATGAACTATAATGATTCAGCATAAGTTACTATGCTGAATCATTACGTTGAGTATTTATTACCTTCTTGAGGATGGTTGAACTACCAGATACCATTTCCACAGAAAATTACTCCATCTCCTCCAAAGCTATAGGCCTGACAATCCGAACCTTTAAAATCTACAATGGATACTGGCTTAATATCAATTATCTGATTTGTAGTGATGGGAAATTGGAGCTCTCTTGCATCCTTTAATTTTGGATTTTTCAATAAAAAAGTACCCTGATCAGCTGTTGAAAGGATAATGGAAAATATTTTGCCTGTACCAAACTTTGCTTCCAGGGTCATTTTAACTTCATCGGGTAAATCACTTATCTGAATTTTTTTACTGTCGACCACAGGAGGTATTGGTTTAGAACTCTGTTCATAGTTATTTCTAACAATAGTGTAGTTTTTATTGAACTCCAATATGGCAACAACTAACCCTGTTAGGATGATGATCAATATTATTACTAATGATAGTGATCTTTTGTTTGATGTGGATTCCATTTTTTCTCCCTTAATTAAAAATTAAAAGTGACTTTTAACAATATTGTGCGAGATGGTATAAATCGTGATGTGGAATCTTCGGAAATATAAAAATATTCGCTTCTGTACAGGAATTTTTTATTTAGTAGATTTCTACCCTCAAGACTTAAAAAACCTCTTCGCTTAGGTAAGCGAAAGCCTAGCACGGCATCCAGTAAGAAAAAATTTTCTTTCCCTTCGTTTTGCCTTTTACCGGGATCATCTATATCAACTGCCTTGGTTAATACGCGATTTATATCCTGTTGTACATAGGTACCAGTAAGATTAGAGAAAAAACCCTGTTTACCAAAGTATTCAACTGTAAATAAAGTGTTTAGAGTGCTTATGAAATGTGGATTATTTCTGAACAGGCTACTTTCATCTCTTGATCTGGAGAATTTTTCAAGTTTGGTTTCATTTTTTACTACCCAGTTTTTGTTTATTGGCCAATAGATATAACCTCTATAAAGTTCTTCATTTTGTTTTTGGATAAAATAATTCTTTGGTTGGTTACTATCAGAAAATGGAACTTTTAAGTCTCGTTTAGATACTTCAATTCCTGCAAAAACAGTACTCAAGAAGCTTGTGTCAATACCTGCACCAATACGCGTCGCTCTAGTACCATTCAGATCATCAAAGAACTGATTAAATCCTGCTATTTGTGTAGGCTCTACCGTCTGGTTAGCAATTAGATCTGATTTGACTGTATCAAACCATGCTAATCTGAGACGTGTGTTTTTTAAGATATCCCACTGCATACCAAGTTTGTGGTTAAGCTTATGAAGCTCTATTGAACGACTTTTTACATCATCATAACTGACACCCACCGTTATATCAGCGTTTGGAAACAACTTTATATTAGAGTAAATGTAGCCATTACCTCTATTAGTCTCGTAGTTTAATTCGCAGTTGGGAAGTCCTTGATTAGACGTTTGGGTACGACTACATCCTGTTGCATTTGTCGTTGGGTTTGTTACTAAATTAGATTCATCGACGTTAAATTGATAATAGCCTCCTCCAATTATAAAGTTAGCACTATTAATTTGACGTTGAAGTTGGGTCTCAACCTGGTAACCATCTCGCTTACCTAGTGCTTTGTTATACGAGACACTCCCGAAAGGAATTGTTAGCGAATATTCTCTGTCCACATACATCGCAGAGACAATTGCACTTTGTTTTGGTGAAAATGTATATCGTCCCCCTATTCTCGCCGTATTTTCATCAAGAGTACTTCTATAAATTCTGTTGCCTGGTATAAAACTAAAATCCTGCAGTAGTTCTCCATTCTCTTTTTCCCGCCGGCGCAGCTCCGCTTGTATATTAAGTTTTGGTGTAACCGCATACTGCATGAAAGCATTGTAAATATTATGTTTCTGGTCATTGTTGGGTCGGAATCCATCGGTCCGATAATGAAACTGCCCCACACTGACTGAAGCCCGGTCATATACGCTGGACACAACGACTTCATCTCCCAGCGTACCATGATTACCAACGACACCAGAGGCTACCAGTTGTGCCTTGTTACGCTCCATCAGCGGTGTGAATTCATTAAAGCCCAGTGCTGCCGGACCGGTGCCGGTGATGAGATTGAGGTCAGCCACTGCCATGCGTGGCTGTACCGGATTGACGTTGATCGGTTGCAGCAGTTGCGCCTGCAGTAGTTCACTCACGCGGGCGATTTCATGGCGCGGAACATTGGCATAAGCATCGGATAGAAACCGGTGCGCAGAATGACTGGCCGGATCGAAGCTCAACGACTTGGCGGTTTCCATCAACGCACGTTTTTCAAACCCAAGATTGTCATAAATCCGTGCCAGGCTGGAGCCGCGTGCGGCTTCATCCTGATCCAGTAACAATTGGGAGCGGTATACCGCACGATTATCATTCAGTTCGATTGATTTCTGGATGTCGCGTAACGCTTCTACCGGCCGGTTCTGGGTCTGTTTCTGGATAGCATCGTACAACCAGGGGGTGGGGTCATTCGGGTCACGCGCTTTGGCCAGATCAAACTGGGTAGTGGCCAGCGGATAGCGCTTCTCTTCGAAATAGGCTTTCCCGAGATAACTGCGGATCAGTGAATTAGCCGGGTCCAGGCTGGCTGCCGTTTCGATGTCGATACGTCCGGCTTCCAGTTTGTTCTCACGTATCCGGGCAATCCCCATTCCCAGCCGAGGCATGGGATCAGCCTGATCAAGTGTGATGGCTCTGGTAAAAGCGGATTGTGCCTGGCGGGTGTCAATACGCAGTAAATGGGCGAATCCCAACACGGTCTGGGTCTTGCTTAGATCAGGATTCAGGCTGACGGCCCGCTCAGCTGACTGTAACGCATGATCAGATTGCCCGGCAGACATCTGCAGTTCGGCCAGACGTGCCCAAGCCAGGGCATGTTGCGGATTGAGCTGGGTCGCTTCTTCTGCACTGGCCAGAGCAGCCTCGATCTGAAAATGTGCCTGCTGGGCGTAGGAAAGTGCCAGCCTGGCAACAGGTGAAGCAGGATTATGTTCAACTGCCTGGTTTGCCAGATTTAGAGCATCTTCTTTACGATTCTGTACTACCGCTGTAATTGCCTGCAGAGCCAGCGCATCACTGTTGCCAGGCTCGCGTTGAAGTGCCTGTTGCAGATCTGATTGGGCTGCCTGTACTTGCCCGACCGTCAGCAGCAGACTGGCGCGATAAATCAGCATAGCCACGGTATGTTCCTCGGCAGTCAGATGATCCAGTTCGGTCAATGCTTCTGCGGGTTTACCTTGTCGGTAGTAGCGGATCGCGTTTCTTATTGCAGGTAGCTGATCTGCCTGATTTGTATCAAGCTGGTAATCGATCAATGTTGGATAATGCAGTGCCCACTGTACCGCATCGAGCGGCTGAATCATGGTTTCTTTACGCGGTGGCTGGTGCTCATGGATGATGGCCGCTTCCTGACTGGTCAACAGCAGGCTGCCCTGTGGATTGGTTGCGTTGACTTTGCCCTCGTATACGACAATCAGGGCTTTGGGTAATCGATTGCTTTCCTGTGAAATATCGACCAGAAATTCGGTGCCATCGACACTGGCGTTGACCACGGGTGTTCTGATTTTGAAAGGTTTAGGCGTGCGGGTAATGACATGCATTACACCGTTCATCAGATCCAGCAGAGTATTCTGCTCGGCATCAGGGCCTTCGATCGTGATTGCCGTTCTCTGATCCAGCCGGAGCATGCTTTCGTTACTGAGCCGGAGTGCTGCACGGCTGTTGGCGCGCACTCTTACTTTGTCACCAACGCAGAACATGCTGTCGGAAGCAGCCGGATACCAGCCGGAATCTCCTGGCCGGTGATATTCCACTACACCCTGCAGTGAAACCATCCATGCCACCGGTGTGTCACAGCCTTTACCAGTAGGTGCAGCAAGGACGATTGTGATGTTCATGGCAAGGCAGAATCCCAGCGCTGCCCTGTGAATGGTCTTCAGAATCGGAGAAACATTCCCCCCACGCTTCAATGTTTCCATTGGCTTATCAAGCTGTTGACGAAAAGAAAGCACTCATAAAAATCGTATAGTTGTTATTTGGATTCCAACAGCATATATCGAGATTAGAACTATATATAACATAAATTGGATATATGTGATTTTTCTCACAGGCTCCTGGTACAAAATTTATCTGCACAAGTTATCCCTATAAGTTAAATCATGCCTGTTACATGTTGTACCGGCAGCTCAGCCTTGGCCTGATATCAGCGTACACTTGGTTTTTCAGTTTTCTGAGACGACCCTTACCATCCCAACGCAGAGAACTGCATCGACTCGGTATCGCGCCGCAAGGTCACTTCTTGTGGTGATACCGCGAGATACCAGGTCTGCCGCTCGGCATGCGGCCTGGGTTTGGCAAAGCCCATCGGTGTCAGCAAAGCCAGGCACCAGGATGGTCGTGGATCCCGCACCGACCGATAGAGGATGCCGCCGATGTTCGCTTTACGGGCTACGCGCGCAAACTGTTGTGTCGCCCCATAATCCGTAGGGTGTTGCCAGTGCGCGGCATCATCATCGAACGGTGGGCGTTGCAGATCAACCACCGAGGTTTCTATCTCCACCCGAAATGCGGTGTGTGCCACTGGTTCAAGACGCTCAAGGTCGACTGCGTCCTGCAAGAACTTCCAGCGCCAGTAGCCCAGTTCAGCGCCAGCCGTACGGACTGATGCTGCACCGTAGAACACGCCAGGGTCAGTTGCCGCTCGAAAGCGTGAACCACTTCGCTTGGGATCATAGCGGAAGGGTGTTGCCAGAACGTAATCCAGTCCGACTGTGTCGATAGGCTGAGCCGGTTTGCTCGATTCCAGCAGGGATTCCAGCAAATCCTGCTCGTCGCGATTATCGACCAGCTTCATGGTGGCGGCAATGTGCTGCGACTCTACCATGCGCCAGATCTGACCACGCCAGACAAATACCTCAGACGAGACCGCGAGAGGCGTCCAGGTAGTTGACGACACGGACCAGGCCTTCTGTTTGGCGAATCAGATCTATTGGACGGCCATTGAGACCCCGGTTTTCGCTATTGAGCCATTTGCGCGCGGTGTGTTCGTCACCAACGATGGAGTCCAGGGAGCGGAACACGCGTATGAACAGCAGGGCGAACTCCCATTCCTTGCGATGCTCGTTCAGTTTGTACTCGCCGTTGTAGAGACGGGTCACTGTGGGTGGGCTGACACCCAGGATCTTGGCCAGCAAGGCACGAGGGATGTCGAGTCGCTCGGCCGCACGAGCTACAGCTTTGGTCAGAACCGAGGATGAATCTGGCTTTTCGGCAAGGTTGCGGGCAGATGCAGTCATGGTCACACTCCTTTCCTGTAGTAATAATAATATTACTATTATTTCAGTAGAAATCAATCTGCCTGATGTGCTTTATTGGCCCAAAGTGTAATGTTCTCTTTTCTGATTTTGAGGGGGTAATTTCATACCTGGGGTACAGAAGTCCCAATCAATATGAAGCTGAAATAGCAAAAATCAGAAAAGTTGCTTAACTGGGTGTACAGAGAACCTTGATCACGTTACAGCAGCGTGACGGCAATCCCGTGTACTCCAATGACACACTGGATGGGAGATCTGCACCTGTTGGTAAATCATCATTATCTGATTCATATAATTGCTTCGGTAATTCCGAATGTGGAAATCTGTGAAAAAAGGCACATTGATTATTATTGGTTTATCGCAAGATAAAAACTTTATTCTGAGAGGGAACTGGTGATGATCGGCGCTGGCAAACCCATTACCCATATTGTTCAGCAGCATGCTGAAGAAGCCGCAATTCTGCACAATATTCGTTCTGCACAGGTTATGGCACCACATATCAAACTTCATCATCTTCGCCGTATCGATGATCGTATTGCGGTTCATCTCGATGGCTTGGCAGTAGCGGGGGAGTATGGTCTGAGAGTATGTGATACAGCCTTGGAGAGCCCGGGTATCGGGGAAATTTTTGTGTCAACCGTGCAGGCAATTGAGAACAAGGATGGACAACGGTTAGAGAAGCTGCTTGCACTGGTAAATGCGGTACCAGCAGCTCAGCCTGGTCTGATATCAGCTTTAGACTGGGTTTCAGCTCAGTTTCTTCAAGGAGTGGGTGTTACGTTGCTTACTGCAATGGATTCTTGCAGACAGCAGGCGGGTATCAGTGCTTGTATCGCTCATCGTATCGATCCGGGTGCAATACTGGGTCGGTTGGTCACGCATGCGGAGCCGCAGTTACGTGCCCGCGCCTTGCGGGCTGCAGGTGAATTGGGGCGGCGTGATTTACGCTCTGTTTGTGAACAGTATTTGATGGATCAGGATGTAACGTGCTGTTTCTGGGCAGCGTGGTCAGCAATATTGTTGGGAAATCGTGCCAGTGCGATCAGTGTACTCAAAGAATATTCGTTGATGGCAAATCCGTTCCAGGAGCAGGCACTTGAGCTGATATTGAAGGTTCTGCCATTGACAGATACCCATCTTCTATTGAAAACACTGGCGCAGGATACGGCCGGAATGCGCTATCTGGTACGAGGTGCAGGTGTTGCAGGGGATCCTTACTATATTCCCTGGCTGATCAGGCAGATGGATAACCCGAAGTTTTCCCGGCTGGCAGGGGAATCATTCAGTTTGATGACTGGCCTCGATCTGGCGTATCTCGATCTCGAGCGTGAGGCGCCAAAAGATATCGAGTCAGGACCGAATGACGATCCGGCAGATGAGAATGTGGCGATGGATGAAGATGATGATTTACCCTGGCCAGATCCCGTCAAAATCCAGTACTGGTGGGATACGAACAGTGCCCGATTCCCGAATGGCGAGCGTTATTTTATGGGCGGAAGAATCACCCATGAGCATTGTGTCAAGGTACTCAAGGAAGGCTATCAGCGGCAGCGTACTGCAGCAGCACAGTATCTTTGTTTGCTGAATCCCGGAAATTCGATTTTTCCTGTCAGTGCGCCTGCATGGCGACAACAGCGCTGGTTGAATCAAATGAATTAGACCAGTGAGTGCAGCTCATTACTACAAGCGGAGGTTAGTGGTTTTTTCTCAGCTTTTAACCTGGAAACCGCGGTTGGACGCGCCCAGGTGTGCTTGGATACGGGAGTTGATGATTCTGACAGAATGGCTCATCAGCACTAAGAAAGTATTCATATTGATTATGCTGAAGGATAAATTCAGGTATTTGAAAATATTTTCATTTGTCATGACTTTTTTTAGAAAATTATGCAATTTGTGGGGAAACTCACTGTTTTGATTAATATCGAGGGGTAATCTGTTTCCATATGAAATGGTTCCTCGATGTTGTTCTCCCTCCTGATTTTACCGGCCTTGTGCCGGTTTTTTTTGCCTTGCTGTCGATAGGTCAATGATTGCTTTGCACAGCAGGTAATCGCGGTGATGAGAGGATTATCGTTCTATACCTGAAGTGTTATTCCAATTCTAAATCAAAACTTACTTTGTCGGCTTCCCCTTGCCGTATTGTTCATACTGTCTGCGGCTCGCCTTCTCGTCATTTTTGATTTGGAAATAGAATTACTGAGTGAGCGTTAACGGGGATTTGAAGTCGAATCCGAAATATTGAGGATCTTCTCCGATTACAGCTGCAGAAAATATGAGAAAAACATAATCGTAGGTTTCTTTTGGAATTTCGTAGTGTTGAATGAATTTCCAGAAATTTTTATCCCGTGGATTATCCGGCATTTTGCTGATCATGTTTCGTACCCGGTTATGCCCATAGTTATAACTTGCGATGACCAGCAATCCTGAGGCTTGAGCCTGAGTACCGTAGATATATTTGAGATATCTGGCACCAGCCTGGGTCGCCAGATTGAAATCGAAACGTTCATCCTGTTCGTCATATTCTCTGGTATCGATCAATGGCCCGGGTGAAAGCCCGTATTCCTGGCCGGTTGTGGCCAGAAATTGCCAGGCACCCTTGGCGATACCATGACGTGTTTCAGGTCCAATGGCATGTGTATCGTAATTGCTTTCCTGGAGTGGCAGGTAGAGGAGATATATTGGCAAACCTTCTTTCTCCAGTGCGTCGATTATTATGTGCTCATAATGATTGTCTGAAAGATGCCGCATGGCTCGCTTCATTCTTGCCGATTTTTGCCAGCGTTCAATGTAGCTTTTGACTTCGTTGATGAACCCTTCGGGCAGTTCCAGCTCACTTTCTCCAAATCCTCTGGCTACTCTGCTAATCAGTTCTTCTTCATATTGTGAATCAGTCGGGAATTTGAGCCTTAAAGATTTCATCTCATCTACATATTGCTGATATTTTGCTTTCATGTGACTTAACCGCTGTCTTTGCTGTGCGATACGAATTTTTTCCGCAGCGATTCTTTCCTGAACGATTCTGATTTTTTCTTTCTCCCGTTCAAGTTCCAGTTTCTCGTGCATGATGGCTTGCATGGTGAGATCGATCGCTTCAGCACTTTCTTCCAGTCTGATTTCGGCTTGGGATAAGCCGACTTCCAACGTTTTGATGTCATAGAACATATCAATCGCCAATGCACGTGCATTGGTAAAAGCCATTTGCTGGTAGATCATCCAACCCGCAGATAATAAAAACAGAAAACCGAGACCTGAAATGAGTTGCTTATAGCTTTTACTTTGAGTAGCCCGATCTTCATGGATGATTTTACGGACCATCCGGGTATATTCCCCGGCATCTTTCGTTTCCGTCTTTGCCAGTAAGCGAATCTTCAGGTTTTCTTCAGATAAATTTTTGTGTACAGGGTTGGCCTGTTCATGCCCGGCTATTTCGATTCTCAGGAAAGTACCGGTTATCCCCAGTGAAATGATGGCAGGAGGGTATAGCGGGGATTTCTGCCTGATCAATTTATGATCGAGATAAATACCGTTGGCGCTATTCAGATCGTAAATCCACCAGCTTCCTTTTTCCCATTTGATTTCGGCATGGTGGCGACTGATCGATTCAGTATCGATGACAATGTCGTTATCTGGCAGTCGCCCGATAGAAAACTGATGGGTAAATGAAGATTGTTTTACCGTTTTTCCATGGCTATCCAGCAGGCTGACGTGTAATCCCGGTTGCACCAGCATGGCATGGTCAGAATCGGGCTCATTCATGAAGGTATTCGATAGCCCGATAATCGTTTTTTCATCATTCATATCCTGTCTTTCCATACTGATTCGTTATCAGCACTGAGCATTATTCAGAGCTGCTCTCAAAATTTATGAAAAATCTTGTGGCTGATTATCTCAATGAAATATCAGGGAATTTCATTCTTGGAAGGTTACCGGGAATGATTCAGAAAATAATGATTTTGAGTATGGGGTGCTGTGATGAAACTCACTTTCCAGGTCGATTTGTGATCCGTCAGTGTTCGCGAGTACTCGATATGAGTAAAAAATCTGATGCCGATTATGCAAAGTGGGTTTTCCCACAGAATTTCATTTCCAGTGAGAATAAGTTGTAGCCCATAGCTGAAATAAATTGTGAGCGGTCGGTACTGCTGTACTGATAACCGCGAGATATGGGTGGAAATGAAATGAAGAGTCTGGTGAGAAATTATCGTACGTTGCTGCTGGCAGTTTGGCTGGTGATTGCCTGGGCTGAGGCATTAGCGCAGGAGGGGCCGGCAGATTCGTTTATCCGGCCCCAATCTTTTTTTGTAAAAACGGTACAGATCCAGGGTAACACGTTGATTCCCGAGAATGAGCTGGCAGCACTCATTGCGCCACTTGCGGGGGGTGAGCGGATTTTAAAAGATATCGAGAATGCAGCAGATGCAATACAGCAAATTTATCGTGAAGCCGGGTATGGCGGAGTAGTGGCATTTGTGCCGGAACAGGCGCTGGAAAATGGAGAGATTGTGATCCAGGTGGTTGAGGGCAGGATTGCGAACATTCGGATTTCAGATAACGAACGCTATGATGAAGCAAATATCACCGGTAGCCTGCCTCATTTACGCCGGGGCGAAACGCCTTCCATCCGGGATATCGATCGTAATATCCAACTGGCTAATGAAAATCCGGCTAAAGATCTGCGTGTTGTTTTCGTAGCCGGTGCCAGACCGGGTGAAATCGATGCTGATATCAATGTTACTGAGGAAAGGCCCATACGTCTCCTGTTGGGAATGGATAGCGCAGGGACTCCCGATACGGGTAATTTTCGGTTGAATGCCGGTATTCAGCATGCCAATCTGTGGAATCGGGATCATATCGGGACTTTTCAATTTCAGACATCACCTACTGATCCCGGTCGTGTCCAGGTGTATAGCGCGGGTTATCGGATACCTCTTTACAGCCATTTCTCAGCAGTCGATATTTTCTACGCACATTCCAGTGTAAACAGTGTTGCTACAACGATTCCAGGAGGAGGCGGTGCACTGGGATTCACCGGAAAAGGTGATGTGGCAGGTTTCCGGGTAAATCGTTATCTGTCTCGTCTGGGTGAATACGATCATCATCTGATATTGGGATGGGACTGGCGGCATTTCAACAACAATTGCGCGATTACGTTTGATGGCGCCAGTCCGATCGATTGTGGTGCAGCAGCGTCGGCAGATATAGCGATTGCTCCTTTCAGCCTGGGGTATGCCGGTCAGAAATCCGGCCCGGGTTTTTCCTGGGGCATCAATACCAATCTGTCCGGTAATGTCGTCGGGAGCAGTCGTTCCAGCTTTGATAAAGCTCGGCCCAATGCTGATAAAAACTACTTCATCTGGCGTCTGTTTGCATTCAGTAATCTTGCACTTCCGGCAGGTTTTGGCCTGTCTGCGCGTGTTTCAGCTCAATACAGCCCCCATGCGCTGATTTCCGGAGAACAGTTCGGGATCGGCGGTGGAGGCAGCGCGATGGGAGGCTTCATCAGTGTGCGGGGATATCGTGAAAGGGAGGTCGTTGGTGATTACGGCACCTCGTTCAATCTGGAAGGACTGGGGCCTGATTTCGCCCGACTGGTGAATGTAGAAAAAATAAGCCTGCGCCCGATTGCATTTTTTGATCTGGGTTGGGCAGGTAACAATCATCGTGCCTTTTGCGATGCCGGCGGTGCATCCTGCACGCTGGCCAGTGTGGGTGGAGGCCTCCGTTTCACTATCGGCAAACAGCTTTCCGGTCGCCTCGATTTCGGGCATGCCCTGATGGATGGTAATCAAAAGCAAGCAGGTACGACACGTGGCCATCTGGCTATCAACTTCTATTATTGAGTCGAACATGACTCATTTTACGAACAGAAAGCCGAATGGCGTATTGATGACAAGTGAGGTGATCATGACAGCTCCTGGGAACTTACTGATTTTACTGGTGGCGTTATCGTTATCCGGAATGCCGCTGTCGAGCCATGCTCAATTACCAGTTGATCCAAATGTCATACATGGCAACGTAACCGTCGATACGGCCGGGAGCCATATGAGCGTGACCAATAGTCCCGGCGCCATTATCAATTGGCAGAGTTTTTCCATCGGCGCTAATGAAAGTGTTCACTTTCAGCAGCAGAATGCGGCCAGCCAGGTATTGAATCGCGTTTCCGGCAATGATCCTTCCCATATCTTTGGTCAACTCAGCAGTAATGGTGGTGTCTGGCTGATCAATCCGCATGGTGTGTTATTCGGACAGAATGCTCGTATCGATGTTGCAGGGCTGGTTGCTTCGACACTCGATATTTCCAATCTCGACTTTATGGCTAACCGCTATCGTTTCAATACGGCAGGCGGCGCTGGAGAAATACGTAATCAGGGTGAAATTCGTACGACTTTTGGTGGCCGTGTCTGGTTGACCGGTGACCGCGTCTATAACGAGGGCTTGGTGGAAACCCCGGGCGGCAACATCGTATTGGCAGCAGGCAAGAGCATCGAACTCATCGATTCCGGTGCGCCGAATGTGATCGTGCGTGTCAAGGCTCCCGAGAATGAAGCTGTCAATCTTGGCTCACTGGTGGCATCGAGTGGTAACGTGGATTTGCACGGCAGTATCGTGAATCAGGCAGGTATCGTTCGGGCCAACAGTATCGGCACCGATACAACCGGGCGCATCGTTTTGAAAGCCGATCAGGTAAATCTGGCAGCAGACAGCGAGACTCAGGCTGAGCAGGGTGCTCTACTGTTGGAAGCCAGTACCACACTCGATCATCGTGGGGAAATCAGCGGCCATGATGTATCGTTCGCCGCCAATGAAATTTTGCAGCAGGGTCGGATACAGGCCAAAGGGGGGAAGGTTACGCTGACTGCAGACGCATCCACTTATCTGGATGGTTCGATCGATGTTTCCGATCAGCAGGGTATGGGAGGAAGTATCCAGCTCAATACTCACACGCTTGAAGGGGTGACAAAGGGGGCGCTACATGCTGACGGCGAGCAGGGTGGGCGTATCCGTGTCGAAGGTCAGGGTTTGGTTGCATTTTCATCGACATTGACCGCCACCGGCAAGACGCAGGGTGGTCAGATCGAAGTAACCGGTGACCAGGTTCTTTTACGTAATGCCAGTGTTGATGTCTCGGGTGGGATGCAGGGCGGCAGTGTGCATCTGGGTGGAGGCTGGCAGGGCAAAGGAAATTTACTGCATGCGCGCGCAGTGTTGATCGATGCAGGTAGTGAAGTCAAAGCCAATGGCAGTCCGGGTGCTGACGCCAGAGGTGGAGAAATTGCCGTCTGGTCAACGCAAAGCAGTCGACATTATGGTTCATTGCAAGCGAAGGATGGTGGACGTATCGAACTTTCTTCCAAAGGTGAAATTCGACAAGGTGGGGATTTGCAGGTGGGGATCAGTGGTACGATTTTGTTCGATCCGAAGAATCTCATTATTACTGACGATTCGCCCAATGATCCTGATCCTAGTCTTGATCCTAATACTACCTTTGACTTTATCCCGGGGGAAACCAGTTATATCCCGCCTAATGCAATCACGAAATTGTTGGGGAGCGGTAGCGCAGTTACTTTGCAGGCCAATAATGATATTACGGTCGCATCCCCAGTTGATGTTGATACGAGTGAGTTTACGCTCGTTGGTGGTGATTTTACTCTGCAAGCGGGACGGCATATTACATTCGACGCAAGTATTGATACCGCTAACGGCAATTTGACCGCCATAGCCGGTGACCTCGGTGCTGATGCAGCTTACAGGGATCCAGGTATTCCATTTCTGACGATTAATGAAGGTGTCAGTCTGGATGTTGGCAGTGGTACAGCGACTCTGGCTGCTGTAGGAGGGAATTTCATTAATCACAATAGTGACTTGCTGACTGCTTCTCCTCTATATGGCCGCTGGCTGATTTATGCAGCCAACCCTGATACTTCCCGCCCAGGCAATCTTTCCGATTACAGTAAGCGTTATGACCAGCCTTTTGTAGCAGGGATTGTTCCGGAATATGCCGGCAGCGATAACTGGTTTTTGTACAGCATTGCGCCTGTGTTATCAGTCAACCCTTCGCCTGAAACCATGACGTACGGGGACAATATTCCGATTTTCACCCCGACTTTCGCTGGTTTCATCAATGAGGATACGCAAGAAAGTGCAGACATTACCGGTACCGCAGCCTGGAATACGAATGGGCCTTTTTCTTCGGCCGGGCATTTGGTTCAAGGTGTTCATAATGTGAGTTATGCCGGTGGTCTTGTCAGTAGTCTCGGTTACCGGTTTGCTGATGATGCCGGCAGCAACAATGAACTGACAGTCAATACCAGAAACATTGCAGTTGAGGGTTTTACTGCAAGCGACAAAATCTACGATGGCGGTATCGATGCCACGATATCGAATAGCGCACTGGTCGGTCTGATTGCGGGCGATTCGGTATCGCTGACCGGTACGGGTGCATTTAATGACAAACATGCGGGTACTGATAAACCGGTAACCCTGACTAACGCTGCACTGATCGGAGCAGATCGTCTCAATTACACCTTGAATTTGGGTAACGGTACGACTACGACAGCAAACATTACCCCCCGAAGTCTGACAGCAACCGGTTTCAGTGCTGAGAACAAAGTATATGACGGGACTACTGCTGCACAATTGACCGGTAATTCCGGTGTATTGGAGGGCGTGGTTGCAGGTGATTCGGTATCTGTTTCCGGTGGCACGGTAGCCTTCAATGATAAGCATGTAGGGACGGGCAAGCCGGTGGTTGTCACGGGTGTCGGGTTGATGGGGGCTGACAGTGGCAACTATACATTGGGTGACATCACTGCAACGACAGCCGATATTACGCCGCGGGAGATTACTGTGGGTAGTCTCTTCGCGGAAAGCAAGATTTACGATGGGACGGTAGAGGCTGATGTAAGCGGTATGCTCGTGGGGACGATTACGGAGGATTCCATTTTCCTGAGTGGTACCGGTACGTTCGATGACAAGCACGCGGGTACCGGCAAGGCGGTGACACTGACCAGTAGTGCATTGACAGGGGCAGACAGAAACAATTACCGGTTGAATGATAGCGGAATCGGAAGCATGGCTGCTGTTGCCGATATTTTTCCCAGACTGCTGACGGTGAGTAATTTCAGCGCGGAAGATAAAGTATACGATGGTCATACTCTCACCAGAGTCAGCGGCATGCTGCCTGGAATCGTCGAAAATGATTCGGTTTTTCTTACCGGGACGGGTCATTTTGAGGATGCAAACGCAGGTGTGAACAAAATGGTTACGGTCAGTGATGTTTTCCTGAGTGGAGCAGACAATACTGATTATCTGCTGGACCATACAGGTACCGCGGTGACTGTGGCGAATATTACTCCCGCCACCCTGACTTATTTTGCCGACCAGACGACAAAATTGTCCGGGGCACCTGCAACCGGGCTATCGGGTACGGTGGCTGGTTTCATGGGTGATGACACACTGACGAATGCAACGACAGGTGTGCTGGCATGGACAACACCTGCTACCGGTACTTCACCAGCGGGTATCTATCCCATTTACGGAAGCGGACTGTCTGCTGCCAATTATGTTTTTACTCAGGCGGCAGTTAATGATCATGCGCTTGCGCTCCAGAGATTCGACAGTAACGATGGTGCGTTCCGGCAGGAGACGATCGATACGTCGATACAAGGTGTGAACACTGCTATATCGGGGACAAATACCATGCTGGATGTGTCGCTCGGTCATGGCAGGGTGATCGACATGATATCGCCGACAATGCCTTTTATGATGACTAGCTTCGGTCGCCTCAGCCTAACGAATATGGATCGCAAAAACATGCGATGGCTGGTGAATTACAGAAAAGCTTTCAAGGAGAAACTCTTTGCTGATGCCATCAGTCAACTGGAACTCGATCCGAGTCTGGCAGATGTTCCACTTTGTACGAATCTGGCTGAAATCAATGCCGGCTCATGCAGAATTTCATATGATCGGCGTAAAGCATCTCAATCGAGTTCAATCCGGAAGCAACAACCTCAGCAGCCTGAACAACAGAAGAGCAGGCAGAAAACGAAAGTCGCGAGCATTCCTCAGATCGAACGAAAATTTGCAGTGTTGTTCGGTATTGACCGGTATACCGACAGCACGATTCCATCGCTGGAAAATGCAATTACTGATGCCGGGGCGATAGGTCGGTTATTTACCGATAAGCTGGGATATGAGATCCACATCGTAAACAATGCGAAGCGGGCCGATATCATCCGTACTTTGAATCAGCTGGCTGTGGTCATGGAGCCTGATGACAGTCTGGTCATTTATTACGCAGGGCATGGCTATTTCAATGAGAAAACAGGCGGAGGTTACTGGATTCCATCCGATGCTTCTGCCAGGGACCCGGCAAGCTGGATATCGAATGTGAGTATTTCGGAAATGTTATCTGGCATTCGCTCTAAACAGATGGTGATGATTGCGGATAGCTGTTATTCCGGTACTTTTACTCAAGAACAGAAGATCAGTTCCAGTAGTGAGGTTATCGATCCGGCGGATGTTCTTGCCAAACGTTCAGTAGTCGTTATGTCCTCAGGAGGAGATGAACCAGTCGCCGATGAGGGCAGGAATGGTCATTCCATTTTCGCCTGGTATCTGATGCAGGCACTTTATGACGTTGATCGCTGGCAGGCAGGCTACAGCATTTTTGAACAGGTTCAGCACGAAGTGAAACGCAGTTTTCCGCAAACACCGCAGTATGGTGCAGTCACCTCGGCAGGGCATGAAGCAGGCGATTATCTGTTCGAATTCAGGCAGCTCGAAAAAATGCAGTGATTAACGTATTTATCGGTTCGGTCGTGCTCAGGAAAATTGATCTGATAAGCCAGGGCCTTGAAAAGGGGATCTCACTATGATTCAGATTCAAGTGATTACTCATAATGATTTGCCACCTTCGGAGCCGATGTCTGCTGCTTTTGATGAGCTGGGGGGCAATATTGGCCGCAGTGAAAGTAATCTGCTCGTATTGCCTGATCCCGGGAAGAGTATTTCCAGAATCCATGCAGCTGTTTTATTTCATGAGGGCCGATATTTCATCCGCGGACTCGGCAGTGCATTACCCGTTTATCTGAATGACCAGGCATTGACCAATGGACAGGAGGTATCCATTGCCGGGGACGACAGGATTCGTATCGGGGATTATGTACTGCAGGTTATCGGTAACGGTACTGATGATGTTGCGGGTGGGGTAAATGAAGCGTATTTACAGATGGCATCTTCTGATCATCCATCGGATGATCGATCATTAGCTGATTTGCTGGTTTTTGCGGGTGAGGAAGAATTGCAGAATGCGGCTTCACCTGATCACCAGATGGCTGATTTGAAACCAGTGATTGACCCGGATCCATTTGCAATCGATGCTGCATCGGTATCTGCGGATATTATCCCACCCGACTTTGATCCATTCGCAGAATTTTCTCCACTGAGTGATGCATTGCTGGAAATTGCTCCAGCTGATTTCACATCTCCGGATATTCTCAATCCTGTCCTGGCACCCAAAGATAAGCAGCCCGGTATCAATGAAATCATCAGTCCGGAGAGTTTGCTTGATACATCCGGTATCGACAGTGTTGATCCATTGGTGGTAATGGGTGGCTTGTCCGGTAGCCAGGTAGTGGCTCATTCTCCGTTACGCGATGATGTATCTGAATTACAGGCTGCGTTACCTGCCATGTATGCAGAAAAAAGTTCTGTAATGACGGAGTCATCGAACAGGGAGAAAAAAATAACTGTCGGCAGGCCTGACACTAACCACGAGGAATTACTGCGCGCTTTTCTTACTGGTGCGGGAATCGAGCCGGATCAGTCAATGGTACTGACACCGCAACTGATGAATCAGATTGGCCGATTGTTACGTGAATCAACACAGGGCACATTGGATCTGTTGCGTGCACGTACGCTGGCAAAGCAGGAGATACGGGCAGAAATGACGATGATTGCTCCCAGGGAAAATAATCCACTGAAATTTTCTCCCACGGTGGAAGCGGCTTTGACTCATTTACTGGCACCAAGGGGACAAGGCTTCATGCAACCTGTCCAGGCCATGCAGGATGCTTACGATGACTTGCGTGCACATCAGTTCGGCTTCATGGCGGGGATGCGCGCTGCGCTGTCGGGTATGCTGGAACGCTTGAATCCTGAGCAATTGCAGCAACGGTTGATGCAGAAAACCGTATTCGATTCACTCTTTCCAATGAATCATCGAGCAAAGTTGTGGGATCTGTTTACCGAGCAGTACAGCGCTATAGCTCGTGAGGCACAGGAAGATTTTCATATTTTATTCAGTCGGGAGTTTCTGCGCGCTTATGAAGCACAGATTGCCAGGCTGGAAGAGGGTAACCAGAAGGAGTTGTGAATGGTTCCGAATGAGGTCGTCACGTTGAAATACATGACAATTGCAAGCTCGGTAATGAATTCGATCAACTGGCAGGGTGATCATGCAGCTTGAAATGGCCATGTTATCGAAAACAGGCGGGCGTAAGGTCAACGAAGACGCTTGTGATTTCAGATCTGCTGCAGAAATACATTGTTGTGTGCTGTCTGATGGTCTTGGTGGACATTATGGCGGTGATATAGCGTCAAAACTCGTCGTAACGAGCGTGCTCGATGCTTTCCAGAAACATCCGGTGTGCAGCCAGCAGACTGTTGAAGCGCTGTTGCGCGTCGGTAACGATGCAGTGGTCCGGGCACAACGCCAGAATATAACGCTCAGGCAGATGCGAGCGACAGCAGTCATTCTGCTTGTAGATACCAAGCATAATTCAGCAGTGTGGGGACATATCGGTGACTCACGGCTATATGGTTTCCGACAGGGTCGGATTATCGTGCAGACACGCGACCACAGTGTCTCGCAAAGCATGGTTGAGGCGGGTTATCTGAAACCGGAGGAACTGCGTTTATCACCCCGCCGTAATCGGTTATTTGCCGCACTCGGCGACAGTAAACATTTCGAAGTAACTGTCATACCAGGTGTTTTTTCGGTACAGGAGGGGGATGCCTTCTTATTGTGTTCCGATGGTTTATGGGAACACGTACTGGAAAGCGAAATGGAAAGGACACTGGCTGCCTCGGCTTCAGTATCCGAATGGCTGAAGGTGTTGGAGGATCGGGTGCTCGTACATGGGGGTGAAGGGCAGGATAACTATTCTGCCATTGCGGTATGGTGCAGTGATCCGGATGAAACGACGCTGTTTCCCCGGATGGGATCAATTTAACGGGAATCGGGAGAATGAAGCCATGAAGATCGGACGAATATTGTCATCAATGATATTGAGTGTGGTTATTCTGCCTGTAATGGCGCAGGACATCAAAGTTCTCCGGGAAGGAGAAATCACTGAATCGGCGCTGATTGAAGCGCTTGCACCGGAGGGGAGTCTGCGTACCAGGAGTATCAAGGTATTTGGTCAGCCGGATTCCGTACCGGAGCAACCGGCACGTGCATCCATGCTGATTACGTTCAGAACGAATTCTGCAGAACTTACTTCTGCTGCCAGACAGGCACTGGATACCGTAGGACGGGCGCTTAATATGGATAAATTGATCAATTTCAGATTTGTCGTCGAGGGGCATGCTGATCTGAGTGGTTCCTACACACTGAATCGATCATTGTCACAGGCCCGTGCAGAAACCGTGCTGAACTATCTGGTGCAGGCACATGGTATCGAGCGGTCGCGGCTGGAAGCAGTCGGTAAGGGTTATAGTGAGCTGCTGAACAGAGAAAATCCTACCGCACCGGAAAATCGTCGTGTAACGCTGGTCAGGGTTGAGAAGTAATGTCGAGTAGCTGGGGTGTCTGACTTTAAATTACGCCTCGATTTCTTCGATGGAAAATACTGCGGCACCATAGGATTCTGAGCAGGTGATGTCCGGGGAGCATATTGCCTTACCCGCAAACAGCGGAATGGGTCCCGTGTGTGTTCGGTATCGTTCGGAGGCCTGTTTGTGAGGAAACTCTGCGAATGGCTCGGTTATCTGCAGCCCTGTATGGCTGAAATCACGCGGCTGACTGGAGACAATGACAACGAAATGATTTGTACCGGCAGGTCCCGTGGCGAGCATTTGCCATGCGGGGCGTGGTAATTCGAACTGCTTGTTGGCCTCGATATAATTATCTTCATCTACCAGATTCGGGAAAAGCAGAAAGAAATCGGAGTGGTTGGTGCCCACCATCAGCAAGTAGACATAGCCGGATTTCGTTGACAGGATCCGGAAGTGTAATGGATCTTTATTGATCCGCACCTGTGCTTTTCTGACAGAGATCGTTACAGCATGGTCACGGTCCCGGCTATCGAATATCTCATCCAGTACTCTGACGGGATCGAGCGGTTCTGCTGTTTCAATTTTCGTATCAGGAGCAGATCCGGGTAGTTCATGCGGTTTTTCATTAAGCAGAATAAAAACGGTACTGATGACCGCAGTAAGCGTAATGAATACTGCAGCAGGGTAAAGTACCTTGGAACGTTTACCTGCAAGCTGCTTGTCTGTATGGGTGGCAGATTTATTTTCAGCCGTTGTTTGTCGCTGGGGAATATCGAGCAGAATACGTAATTCATCGATATTCTGCGGGCGATTTTCCGGCCTGACGGCGAGTGTACGATTGATTCCTTCCAGGAAATCAGCGCTGTATCGACGATCTGCAGTTGTTTGGCTTAACGGGATGAATGTGTCAGCAATCATGCGGCTGACCGAGGGTGGCGGTACTTTGCCGGTAATGGCAAAGTATGTGACGGCTGCCAGGGCATACATATCAGTCCATGGGCCTTGTGTCACGGATGTCGTCTCTGCATATTGTTCTACTGGCGCATAACCCGGTTTCAATATCACTGTCAGATTCTGTGTCATATTACTGATCACTCGCCGTGCTGCACCAAAATCGAGTAATACAGCATGACCATCCGAGAGAATCAGTATATTGTCCGGCGCAATATCACGGTGAAAGCAATGATCTTTGTGCAGGATATCCAATGCGTCGAGAAGCTGAGCAAGCAGATGTTTCAGCCATGCTTCATCAGGTGGATGATGCATGGCGCGAAGTGTTTCCTTGAGGGTTATGCCCTGGTAGAACGGCATGACCATGTAAGCTGTTCCGTTACTTTCCCAGAAACGATAAACCTTGATGAGAGAAGGATGATCAAATTGTGCGAGTAAGCGGGCTTCGTTGATGAAGCTGCGTAATCCTGTCTGAAATGTCTCCTGGTATTGTTCTGATTTTATTGAAATGGTAATGCCCTGATCGCGCACGGCCAGTGCAGCGGGCATGTATTCTTTGAGAGCCACCTGGCGCTGGAGAGAATGGTCGTAGGCCAGATAAACGATACCGAATCCACCTCGGCCGATGATACCGGTAATTTCGAATTCTTCGAGTACCGTGCCGACGGGCAGCGCATTTCCATCGAATGATACAGTCGGTATGGTGCGGGGAGATTGCACAATGGTACACGGAGAAACGATGGTCAGGTCGTTGTCAGGGAATGATGGATCAGATGTCATCAGATATTATCGAACAGGATGTGTATTGCTGAGAAGCAGGGCAAAATGGTTTGCCGGCGGCAACCCGGTGCAGCAATGTAATCTGGTGGCGCCAGTTTCCGGTGAAACATTCCACCAGATACTCTTTCCAAATCCCCGAGTAGTAAGCAGATTGTCTGCCGTGGTTTCAAACAGCTCAGTCAATGAATTGGGTGACGATAATGACAATGTTCGATAGTCATTCGACTCTGTTGAAGATTCAAGTTGCCACCAATCGGCGAATTCCTGTTCCTGCACGGGTACAGGTCGGTTGATATGCAGACCGGGAAACGGATGTTCGTCCAGGTTTCGATCGAGGTCATCCGGTGATATGTTGACATTGAGTGAGGCCAGTGCCAGCTGTTCCAGTGAGGCATACCATGTTTGCGCGGAAAGAACGGTAAACAGCATATCGGGATGCGGTTCGATCGGGGTTGCGATCATCAGCGGGAAACAGCGTCCTATTTTATCTACACTGGGCATGAGTATGCCTGCCCATAGAGTGTGGCCACAGATGCCGGACATGAGAATGAAGCGCCATATAGGGCTGGTCATATAAAGATCAACCCAGCATTCTCCCAATTGTGTACGGCTGATCGCCATGCCCTGTTGTAACCAGGTATCCCAGGTATTGATGAAATCCGGTGGAAGCCGGCGTGATACGAAATCACCGAGAGAGGGTATTTTTCCATACCAGCCGGCGACAGATGAATATTCGCTATTCATGGTGGCTGTCATAGTCTTGCAGGACATTTGAATTGCCTGAGAGCTTCCAGGCGAAATGGATTCTGTACGCTGTTGGTCGTGATTTCGAACTGTGCTTTTCGTCCGCCGAGATCGAATATCGCTGTGAATTTTTCGGGTTGTGCCGATGGGTTGATCTGAACCTGATCGAACATACGGAATAATGCCCAGGGGCCTTCAAAAACCAGACCAGACCTGCCTTCCCGGCTGGGTGGAAAAATTTGCAGGCGAACCTGTGAGCTGCCACGTGGGCCAGGCCACTGAATGGCGACCGGTATCTGGGGGCCGTGACCATATTTGACCAGCTGGCCATCAACATCGAGAATGAACTGGGTGATCGACGAATCCATGTCGATCGGTTTAAAGGTCAGGTTGATACTGGCAGTACGGCCACCACTGTTAAAAAACACATCACGAATGATTTTTGCCCGATAAAACTCATGCAGATCTTTGGAAGCAATTCCATGAACGGCATCGCCAGCCTTACGAAAATGCCACGGTTGCGTGGAAGTGTTGACGTGTTGAGCGAGCTCTTTCTGGAAAAAATCATCGAAACGTCCGCCTGATGCAAATAATTGCGCAAAATCATCTTGTGTAACATCCTGTGTACTTTCTCGGATAAACGGGTAACGTCCGGAAGTCGATTTGAGACAGAGTTCGACAATGATTGCTTTGAGTGACTGATTCAGATTTTCACGGGTGATGCCTTGAGCCTGATTGACGCTATCGGTAACGAGCGTGGTGAACATGGAACGCAGTGGTTCAGGCAGGCGACGGGCATTTGCGTCGATTTCGGTATATATCCCACTGGCCGGTGGTGCCACACCTGCTTGCAAGGCTTCTTCTGTTGCGGTAAGCAGTATATAGAGTTCATTGATCCGGGTAAGTATCGCATCAATGGGAGCCGGCTGGCCGGGTATCGTTGGTTGAACCATTTGCCGCAAAGCTTTGAATCGATCATCGACGATGTTTTCCGGCCCTGATACGATACTTGCCGTAGTCTGGATATCTATCTGCCCAAGCAGTTGCTTCAGTCTTTTGCTTGCATTCTTGACTTTATCGGTAGCTTTTTCAACGATATCTCTATCGGTTTCATTGCTGTTAACCAGTGTGACTTCTTTCACGATGGCCTGAAGCAGTGGTGGAAGTGGTGAATCTGTGGCTGAAAGGAGTCGAGCAAGCTGGATGCTTTCTTGTAAAGTGTTTGTGTGAATCAGCCTGATGTCGCTGATGAATGTGTCCCATGCTTGAGCATAGTCATGAAGATATAAGCGGCGTACTTTATCGTTGATCTCTGCCGCAGCGTGGGAATTCAGAAATCGGCTGCGTTCCTTTTCCGGTAAATCGAGTACCCAGGTTTCTTCCCTGACCAGTTGCCCGGTGATTTCCTCTGTTGCCTGAGAAAATGACTGGTAATAACCGTCATAGCTGAATAAACCGGGAACGCCGCGTGTCAGAGGCAGATTGCTTGCGCGTGTGAACACCAGTGATGCTGCAGGGCCGGCATACTTCGCAATGGTGAATTCAGGAAGGTCGGCACCTACCCCTTGCTGTTTCAGACGATGGTAAATACGCTGTGCAATCGGTGTGCTGGCAACGATATTGCGTACTTTCGTGATGAGTTGTGTATTGACAGGAACAGGAGAGGATAACTGCCCGTGGCTCAACAGGGTATCGAGATGGGATTCGAGTGCTTTACGCTGTTCATTGGTAACATTCCGTGGCAGATTGATTTCCCAGTCAGCCATGATGAAAGCTTTCAGGGCAACAGGATCAAAATGTTCGGCCTGATGCAGCATGATATAGGCTTTGAGCCCTTCGTATAAAAGCTCCAGATTACCGGGCTCGGTATTACTGAGCAGTTGTTCGATTCGTAATATCAGTTGTGGCAGAAATATATCCTGCAGCAATCGTTGATAAGTACGATTCGATGCAGCTGCCAGTTTATCTCCCTGATACAATCCGAGTCCCATGGACAGGGGCGGCGAATGGCTATCGATACCCGGAGTATCCGGCAACGCCTGTACGAATCTGAGTGTTGGCAACAAGCTGATGATATCGGTATTCATGACAGGCAGTTTTTCCACCTGATTGGAAACAATGGATGTATTTGCTTCGACTTTTGCAATATAGGCCTGGTTGTATAAATAGCTGACTACCCAGGCGGCAGTGATACCGAGAGTCAGCAGAATTGCTGCCGAGAAGATTCCCCACTGTAGCGACGCATACCGTCTTTCCCAGCGCAGATTGGTCCCGGCAAGTTCTGCTTCGGAGAAGATGACATCTTTGATCAATCGGGTCAGAAAAAAGCTTTTACCACTGGGTCGATGGGGGAGGAGCAGTTTATGGTCGAGTTGAAATGCTCTGGCAAGATTACCCATCATGCGATCAATGGGATTGCCTTCCTGTGTTCCGCTGGTTAAGTAAATGCCGCGTAAAAGCGGTTGCTGCTCAAAGCGCGATGGTGAAAAAATCTGATTGAGGAATTTGCCGAGTATCTCTTTCAGATTGCTGAATTGCTGGGGGAAAGCATAGAGTAATGCACGTTTCCGGATATCCCTTTCCTGTTGCAGATAATCGATTAATCGTTCATTGAGACGTTGTTCCAGCGCAGAAAACTCGGTATTGAAGTTGGCAAGTGGAAAAGCATTTGGTTCTTCTGCAAAAGAAAAAGATACTCCCCATACTTGTGTTCGTTCTTCCTTGCCATATCGGCCAAAAAATTCCATGAAGCCAGCCAGTAAATCCGATTTGGTGACAAGTACGTAGATGGGGAAACGAATATTCAGTTCTGTATGTAATTCCTGAATACGCTTGCGCAGCGCATTGGCCTGTGCTTCACGTTGTGCCGGGGTTTGCTGCAGTAGATCGGCTACACTGATTGTGACGATGGCGCCGTTGATCGGGCGGCGTGGACGATATTTCTTCAGAAGTTGCAGAAAGCCGGTCCATGCCGCGTGATCTGCTTCCTGGTGACTTTCCTGAGTCGTGTATCTGCCTGCTGTATCGAGCAGGATTGCCTCATCGGTAAACCACCAGTCGCAGTTTCGTGTACCACCGATACCACGAATGACTTCCTGCCCGAAACGTTCAGCAAGTGGAAACTGGAGTCCGGAATTGACGAGAGCGGTAGTTTTACCGGATCCCGGAGCACCGATAAAGATATACCAGGGGAGTTCATAGACATATTGTCGATTGAACAGCGTCAGCCATGATCTGGGTTTATTACTGCCGGGATGAGCTTTTTTCAGTACGGTGACAGCTTCTTCGAAACGTTTATGCAATAAGGCAACTTCTTCTGCACCCGCGCTGTCATTCGCATCCGGAGGTTGGATAGCGGTCTGTCGTAACAGCCCTTCCATAAAACGTGCATTCAGGTTCTTTGCCCTGATGAATTTCCAGATCAGCTTCCCGAGATAACAGCCGATGATGAGGAATATGAGTACTATACGGATTGTGTCAGTTTCCAGCGGGCGGTAATCTGCAAACGCAATCAATGGGCCGGCAAGCCAGATCAGTGCACTGACAGCAGCCAGACCGAGGAATGTCAACATCCAGCGATTGAACAGGTATTTAAAGATTTTTTTCATTTCTTTAATCTCTCGACATTCGATGAATATGTGCCGCCCTGGTGTTTACAGGCAGACTGTCGGGTTGAAGGGCTGGAAACACGGCAATTTCTACCCGGCGATTCTGTGCCCGGCCTGCAAGCGTATTGTTGGAGGCAATCGGTTCTGTATCTGCCCGACCTTCTGCGCTGAGCCGATTTTTCGGCAGGTCCGTGTGGAGTAGCCGTTGCATGATGGAATGCGCACGTTCCTGAGACAGGTGCCAGTTGGAGGGAAAGCGTGTCGATCGTATGGGTTGATTATCGGTATGGCCCAGAATCTGTACCGAACCGGGCAATGTCTCGAGTATCTCGGCGATGCGTACCAGAATGGGGGTAAAGCGTTCGGAAACAGTGGCGCTACCCGGTGCAAATACTCCGTCACCCAGTAGGGTGATGAGACTATAACCCTCTTTATCACGAATAGTGATTAGCCCTTGCTGAATTTCCCGGGCAAGAAACTTGCTCAACACCGGTGTGGTGGAAGCAGGTGGAGCGGATATCCGTCCGGGAATCACATGTCGAGCCTGGATGGACTGTATCCGGGAAAATACCGGATCCGAAGCGTTATTGAGCAGGAAGCTGAAGCCCGAATAGGTAACAAGTAATATCAATCCACATAGAGCGGACAGGACCCATAAAGGCAGCAGTGCAAACAATCGAGGCCGTTTAACGGAAGTAGCCTGCCAGCGAGGGGAAAGGTCGCGTTCAAATGTGCCACGTTCTCTGCTCAGGATTTGTGCAAGCCGTTCCCGTAAGGTATCCAGTTGTGCTTTACCATTTGTCATCAGGCGGTAACGGCCTTCAAATCCTGATGAAAGGCAGATATACATCAGTTCCAGAAGATCCCGATTTGCTTTTGGAGTTTCAGCCAGTTTCGTCAATAACTGAAAGAATTTTTCTCCTCCGGCAGCTTCATTATGAAATGTAACCAGCAGGCTGTATTTGCCCCATTCACTATTACCCCATGGTGTGGAAGCAATTGTTTCGTCCAATAAGGTACAGAGCGCATAACGTGCAGCAATGACTTTCTCAGGCGAGATTCCGCTGGTTTTGGCACGACTTTCAAATAGTTTGATATGTTGTACGAGGGAATCACGTAAGCCTGACGGATTGGCATGCTGTAAAGTCATGCGTAATTGCGGCACACTGTTCAGCAGGGGGTTGGCGGCTGTAATCAGTGGATTGAGCCCTGTTATTTCAGAGAAATCTTCTGCATTTGTCATATCTGATGAAGACGTAGCCATGAAGGCAGCCGATTGCCATAGACTGGTTGATCGGGCAGCGGGTGGTACACGTCCTCCGGGCGAAGGCATGATGATGGTTTTATCCAGATCCGGAGAAGCAAACGGGTCATCCTGGTTCATGGCAGTATCCATTTTCGGTGGTGAATAGTGCAAATGACGGGTTCCGGGATACAGAGCGAATAAGCAAAGGTACGAATACCGGCGGTTGCGGTCGTCTGATTACCCATTGTCGATTCACCTTCTTTCCCGAATTTTTCATCCTTTTATCGCCCATAGTTCGAGCTCGAGCCCTGGAAAATCCCCTGCGATGAAAATAGCCAATCCACCGGAATGTTCCAGCTGTTTGCACAAATCGTTTTCCCGTTCGAGCTCAAAGTAATTGAACCCGGCATGAAAGGGGATCTGTCTGGGAGCAACCGATAGGGGAGTAAGGGGTATGCCGGGTAGAGCCAGATTGACCAGGTCTTTGATTTTCTCTGCTGGACCGATCTTTGCCTGTGAGGGCAGTCGTTTGCACATCGTTTCTGCGGATAATTCAGCATTGGCTGCAAGAACGAACTTCGCTGATTTGAATAATCCCTTATCGTGGATAACTGCAATTCTTACGCCGTATTGACGTTCCTGGAGCTCGATAGAGATCGCATTCCGGTCGATCTGTGCCGTGAAGGCACGACGCAGATCGGCTATGAGCGGCGCGAAGGATTGTGCAAGTGCATCGTGCTGATATTCCGGATAGACTTGGGGACGACGATTGCCACTGAATGTTGCCAGGTCTCCGGCAAGGTTGAGGCACAGGCTGTAGAAGTGCTCCGGATGTAGTACCGGAAGTGTCGCCAGGTGTGCAAACAGCGGTTCGTGACGGTTGATGGTCTGCAGCATCAGAAAATCGGCAATTTCTGCAATTCCTCTGTGTCCGGGTTGCGCAATGAGTGAAGCGAGTATCTCTCCACGTTGATGAAGCAGCCCATATAGTTCCTGCAAGTATCCAGCTAATATGGGATTTGAGCTGGCATGCAGCATAGGTGGGATAAAATCTTTCTGCACAATGAGTTGGTTATCCGAGCGGCGTTCTACAACATGTACGACACCAAGTGTTGTATAGGCATCGGTCATATCGCGCTTGTACATCAGTTTCAGGCGGAGCTGGCCGAGCTGCAGGGATGCGAGGCTATCGGTTTGTGCATTGGAATCTGTTACTTCTGCTTCATCGATAGAAAAGCGTGCCAGGCTGTCGTTCTGCCCGTTTTCCATGTCTGTCTCATCTGTGCCCGGGCGCCGTATCGGCAGTGCCAGGACGACAGATTCATCCTGCATTTCAGTGCTGATTTCCAGTGGTGCAGGGGGGTTATCCTGATAAGGAAAATTGAATGGTGTCCCGTCAGGGAAAATGCCACGTGCAGCAGTAAGCTGGACTTTCCCGAGCATCAATGCCGCAGGATCGATTTCGAGATGACTGAATCCCCAACTGTGGCCCAGTAGGGGTGCGGTGCGATTTTCCAGCAGTTTTTCGAAATAGCGATCATGTTGCTGAAAATGCTGCGGTTGAAGGAACATCCCCTCAGACCATATGACTTTATTATTCCAGGACATCATCATTCCTCCGGTTTCCGTGTGATTCTCAGGTCATTCTGTTTTTGTCGGAAATCTCCCTCAGTCAGATACAAGTGAAGATTCTTCTGGCTGATGTTCTATGACTTCATACAGACTGCCGGCAGGCGGATCAGGTGACCAGAGCTGGCAAAAGAATGAGCATGCTGGTTTAGCCCCGATCGAGACCTGATTACTTTCCAGCAGGACATATATTTCCGGGTTGTTTTCTTCCGGGGGGAGAGCTGTCATTGCTCGCCATTGGGAGTGTTCGAGATCACGGAACGCCGAAACGACACCTACGAAACGTGTGTCCGGGTGCAGGGGCCGGTCGAACTTGAGCTTTTTCCCAGGGAAAAGTTGAAATTCCTCGCTGTTGAGTAAATCACTATCCAGTATTTCCTTGTAACGACTGGTCAGCGAATGATAATCGGCTGTACTGAAAGCTGTCTGGGATTTGAGCTCATATATTCTGATAATGACAGGTCTGGGCTCGGGCCTGCTTATGCCATCTGTATAAGGATTGATCGTTGGCTGTACGTTCAACGAAATCCGGGCGACAGGTGGTTTGGGAGTACTGTTACATCCGGCAATGGTCAGTAATATAGTGATGAAAACAACCTGAATGATAGGTGAGACTGTTGGCATCTTTTTCCTTCCGTATGGTTTTACGTGAGTTGAATCTGTCACACAAAGTACATTTGCATTATGAGGAGAAATATCCGGTTTTCTGTGAGGAAACTCACCTCGCCGGTTTGATCAGATTGATAAAGTTTTCATGAACGATGAAGACTGTGATCTCAGAGGGTTATTCATATGGGATCAAGTGGACTGAAAATGACAAATGCTTATCCTGACTGCTGACTGGTGTGAGGGCCCGCTATCATGAATATTGAAACACTACTCGAACCGGTTTCGGAAGATTGTCCATGTGGACCTGATCTTGGATATGCTCCGGATTTTGTATCGTTAGAGCATGCTGCTCAGGGAAAACCGGAACGAAGAATCGGAGATTCGATAGTCCCGGCTGAAGAGCCGGACTGGATGCTTATCAAGCAACATGCCCAAGCGCTTTTTTCTCGTACTAAAGATTTACGTGTGGCGATATTACTGACGCGGGCATTGACTCAGTGTGATGGCATAACAGGTTTTTCTGCCGGCCTGGAATTGATAAAAGGCCTGCTGATCCGTTACTGGGAGCAGGTTCATCCTTGCCTCGATGCCGATGAAGGAAATGATCCAACCATGCGGTTGAATGTTCTCGCATCATTGGCAGATACTGAAGGACTGGTGCATGACATACGTCACAAAAAAGTTATCTGCGCGAATAATCATACTCGGTTTGCAATTCGCGATATTTTGGTAGCGTTAGGTAAATTACCTGCTGTTGATAATGAAACTGTATTCAGTCAGGCTGAGATCGAGGACATTATCCAGACTCCCGAGAATGCGGAATCGGTACAAGCCATGTGTGATGCCAGGCAAATATTGGAAGATATTCAGATTTTTCTTGGTAAAAAGGTAGGGCCCGAGCGTGTGCCGGATATTCAGCCGCTGCATGATATGTTCAAGTCAGTGGTTCTGCTGAGTGAAATATCTCCGGAACCGATAGTGGCGATACCAAATGAGGCAGACAGATCCGTTTCATTCGACGGGGAGATTCGCAGCCGAGAGGAGGTTGTACGCATGCTGGAAAAAATCTGCCTGTTCATTGAACGGACCGAGCCGGCTAATCCCGCGTCATTACTGATCCGACGAGCGCAAAGTCTGATGACTAAAAATTTCGTAGAAATCATAAAGGATCTCGCACCGGGAAGCCTGGAGCAAATATTACGGATTACAGGACTGGATACTGACAAAAAATAAGTGTATGTCATCAAGGTGATTACATATTGATAACCAGGAATGACTGGCATACCTTGTGCCGGCATATTTGCATAGTAGCGTACAGGTTTATAGAGTAACAGCTATAATTTCGGCTGAATAACTTGGACGGACAAAGATGAATTCAACCGGAAATACGAGTAATAACGCTCATTTGCACTGGTCGCATGTGCTGCTGATCGTTCTGGCTACGATCGTGCTGACTGTGGCCGGTACTTACTGGGTGCTCACAACCTATGTTTTTGTTTCATCCTTTGAACCGGTTATTTTGAGCAAAAAGGAAGAAAAAACGCTGGAGCAAAAGCTCCGGACGATCGGTTACGATTTTTCATTTTCGTCACCGATAGCAAAGCGGAATGATGATCTCAAAGGTGAAATCAATGAGGAAGGTTTTCTGAAACCTCAAGCGTATTCCGAGCAGGGGGCAAAACGTGAAGTCAACTTTACCGAGCGGGAAGTAAACGCATTGCTGGCCAAAAATACCGATCTTGCACAAAAACTGGCGATCGATTTTTCCGATGATCTGGTAAGTGCACGTCTACTCCTTCCGCTCGATGAGGATTTTCCGGTACTGGGCGGAAAAACGCTGCGCCTGAACGCCGGTCTCGGTATGGCTTATCGCAACGATAAGCCCGTCATTATCCTCAAGGGTGTCAGTATCATGGGCGTTCCCGTTCCTAATGCCTGGCTGGGTGGATTGAAAAATATCGATCTGGTCAGTGAATTTGGCATGGATCCCGGTTTCTGGAAATCTTTTTCCGAGGGCGTTGAACACATCCAGGTGACGGATGGCAAAGTTGATATCCGGTTAAAAGAGTGATTTCCGGATGCGCTTCCGGTTACGGAAGAAATGGCCGGATCAAGTTTATCGGGCAGGCGGTAAGGATTTCCAGTGTTGTTTATTGCTTACTGTTTCCTGCAGGCCGCATGCGCTTCACATCCCTCATGGCTGTCAGATAGGCAATGATTTCCGCTATGACCTTTTCCCGTTCCGGTATTGCGGCAGCCAGAGCTGGCATGGTGGTGTTGTAACGCAGGCTGGCCGGGTTATCGATCCATTGCTCCAGGTATCCGGGTTTGAAGTATTCGGTCACGCTGACCGGGTAATTCAGTTCGGGTGCTTTGCCACCTCCATGACCATTGATCGTATGGCACGCCATGCAGTATTTGCGAAAATGTAGAAATCCCCGCCTGGTTTCCGTAGATGCACCGGCTGGTGGAAGCATTTCCGGAAAACGTGCTGCAAAAGAAGCTAGCTCAATACTGGCAATCTGATAAGGCATGTCGGATGCGCCTTCATCGAGCAAGGCGGGAGATTTCAGGTTATCCCATATCAGGTAAGCTGGCCCCAGTGCGACAACTTCATGATTCTGGAGTGCGTTACTGAGTGTGAAGGGTTTGTTGTCCGCGCTGGCAACAGCGAGATAAGCATCGTAAGTGAGGAATTTCGCAACCGGAATACTGGGCTGGTAGCCATCCTGGCAGGTGAAGATGATTTCATCCGCTGTTCGCCAGCTTGAACCAAACATCAGGTCAAAAATGGCTTGCGCTGGATAAACTTTGTATTGCCGCTCCCTGCCTTCGTGTACTTCAAAAACTTTTAAGGTTTTCTGCCGGGCGAGGGTATTCAGTTCTGTTGGCTTCAGAGATTTGATGAGTCCATCCGGATTTCTGAATTCGATAAATGTTTCAACTGCATTGGCTTGTGCATAAGCCGGATTGGTAATGGCAATTAACAGAAATACACCCGGTATTAAATGTGTGAAGTAGAGCGTGAGGGTGCGAAAGCATTTATTCATTGTTCAATTTTCTTTGAATCGACATGGAATCGGTCTTAATAACTATTTTTACATATGACTCATTCCTTTGATGTAATCATCATCGGTGCGGGTGCAGCTGGATTGATGTGTGCGATCGAGGCGGGCAAGCGTGGGCGCAGGGTATGGCTGATCGACCATAGCACCAGGATCGCCGAGAAGATCCGCATTTCCGGCGGCGGGCGCTGCAATTTCACTAATCTGCATACCCAACCCCAGTGTTACCTCTCTCAGAATCCGCATTTCTGTAAATCGGCACTCAGGCGCTATACACCGCAGGATTTCATTGCGCTGGTACGCAAGCATGGCATCGCTTTTCATGAAAAAAAGCTGGGGCAGTTGTTTTGTGATGATTCCGCCAAACAGATCATCGTCATGCTGTTGGCGGAAGCGCGCGAAGCGGGCGTGAAACTGGAAAACCCGGTGCAGGTGCATGCCATCGAAACCGTGGCAAGCGGTTATCGACTCAAAACCAGCCAGGGCGAGCAGACCTGTGCTTCGCTGGTGATCGCGACGGGTGGTCTTTCGATTCCCAAGATCGGCGCAACCCGTTTTGGCTATGAGGTTGCCAAACAATTCGGGCTGCGTGTGATCCAGCCGCGCGCGGCACTGGTGCCACTGGTGTTCGATGGCACGTTGCTGGCGCGCTGTCAGACATTGAGCGGGCTTTCAGTCGAGGCGGATGTGCGCTTCGGGAAACGGGTTTTTGCTGAAGGATTACTTTTTACTCACCGGGGATTGAGCGGCCCTTCCATTTTGCAAATCTCATCGTATTGGGAGGAAGGAGAGCCGATTGTGATCAATCTGGCACCCGGTACGGATATGCTTGCATTTTTAAAAGAGCAGAAACAAAGCCAGCCCAGGCTGCATATCAACAACGTACTGGCGGAAATCCTGCCCAGACGGCTTGCTCAAAGCATTTGTGATGAACGGAACGACAGCGGGCCATTGGCCAATTTATCCGATACCCGACTCGCGGCGCTGGCCGGTGCTGTCAACGCCTGGCATGTCAAACCGGTTGGCACCGAAGGTTACCGGACGGCTGAAGTGACACGGGGCGGGGTAGATACCTGTGAACTATCCTCGCAAACAATGGAGGCAAACAAACAATCCGGCCTGTTCTTTATCGGTGAAGTAGTGGATGTTACCGGCCACCTGGGCGGCTTCAATTTCCAGTGGGCCTGGTCCTCGGGTTACGTGGCCGGGCAGTATGTGTAGGTTTGACCAGGTCAGTTTGGCGAAGGGATCGTCCATGGCCAGAGAGCAGTTGTGCTCGCGAGCGAAGTCACTCATCGCTTGGAAGGGTCATCCTTTGTGGGACTAAACACCTAATGCCTGAATTAAGCCGCGTTGCGAAGCAGTGTCAGCTTGAATGAATTATTAGGCCAAATGCGTGAACAGCTTGGCCATTTAACGACTTGCAAGCTCACCTATTTTCTTGTCACTGTAGGTGACTTTATTGTTTGAGACTTTTACTGCGTCGTTTGACAAAAGCGAGTTGTAGACCTTGTCAATTTCCGATGGATTGTCCTTAAACTTGTTCTTGATACTGTTGCGAAGAGTGTCTACCTTGGCTGGTCTGTTTTTGCTATAAGTAATAAGGTGCGTGCAGTAGATTGCCAAAGGTGTGGAAGAGCTATTTAGCACCGGTTTAATTGGATCTGCGTCTGTTGAAGCATTTCCAATGCGCTCAGACGACCGGCCATGACTTTTCAACAGGTGTACCGCATGATCCAAGTCTGAATCATTTGAAACGATTGCGAAATGAGTATCTTGGGGAAGCTCATACATGAGCGCCCCACACAAAAACAAGATCCCGAAATCAGCTGAGTTCTTGCCGCCACGCTTCATTTTCTGGATTTTGAGTTTATTTGCGGCTATTGCAGTTGACAGCGGAATCAACCAATTAAGTGGAACCTTTGAGGTGCTTTGAGCGTAACAAATCACTACTCGTGAATAATTCGCCAGATCACTGGGTAGTTGGTGCAACTGATTTGGGCAATTTTCTAAATCGATAATTAGTACTTTCAGGTTGCCAGTGCTCTGGCTCTCCTGTTCAACGGCCTCCATGATCTCTCCCATTTGGCTTAATGTTTGAGCTGAGCCGCAAGCACCGGCGCGGTGCTAAGGACTGCACCACTGCTCCTCGCAGGGAATACCATCGTTGTCGCCGTCCATCTTCACTCCAGGACATTTGGCAAGGAAGTACTTGGCTTCGGCACAGGACGTCATCTGGGAGCAATACTTTCTTCCGTCACAACGGAAACTGCTGGATGCGGTGTTTGGAGCAGGAGAAGCTTCTCTGGGGCTTGCCGCCGCAGCCGCGGCACGTCGCTTCCTTTCGGCGGCGTTCAGTTCTTCCAGCGTGGGATCCTTTCGAGCTTGCGTAGAAGGACAAGGCCCCTGCTGATACGTGACATTGCCATTGGCGACGCACTTGTTCATTGGCGCCGTGTGAGCTGCGGATGCAGCACCAGCAAGAACAGCGAATGCATAGAGCATCGGTGAGATGGTGTGCATGATCTTGCAGCTTAACATTTAGTATGCACCGTAAACGGTGCATACTTCTTTGTAGATGGGTGTATAACAAAACTCATTATTCAGTAAGTTTTTGAATTAAAAAATTTCATGAATGAAATATCGCAATCTTCTGTTCTGATTACACCTTGCTCATTCGATCAGCTTCGCAGCAGCCTGCTACTCTGATCAGGATAAAAATCAGCTTTCTTGAAATTTCAAAAATAAGGTTTCAGATATTCTGTTGCATTTGTGATTGATCTTAATCGACGAGTAAAGCAAGAATTATCTGTTTTTTACGATGAGAGTGAGGATGGCTGGTATATCTGCAACCAGAATCCTGATCCTGGATGATGAGCTATTCATACTGAAGTTTTTGGTGCGTATGTCGGTCATTTCTGGGTTCCCTTCTATTGATTGTGACCCAGATTGCTCGATAGTTTCGTGACAGGTTGTGTTTGAAGGTAGCGATAGGATCGAGACATGGTATGTTGCAAGCAAAGAGCGCCCTCAATATCATGGCAAGAACAAGGATTTCACCTGCGCATAGAATAGTATTGGCGGAGTGTGGCGAACCCCTTGACTGAACTTTGATCCACGACCTCAGGAACTCTCTTATGACCGAACCTCTCCTCATCGCCAAATCCGGCAACACCGAACTGGCCATCCTGCCGAGCATGGCCAACCGCCACGGGCTGATTGCCGGGGCAACCGGCACGGGCAAGACCATCACGCTGCAAAGTCTGGCAGAGCAGTTTTCGCGTGCCGGGGTGCCAGTGTTCATGGCTGATGTGAAGGGTGATCTTTCCGGTATGTCCCAGCCGGGCGGGGGTAATGCCAGGGTAGAAGCGCGTGTAGCGGAGCTGGGATTGAAGGGCTTTGGCTACGCAGCCTGCCCGGTGGTGTTCTGGGATGTGTTTGGCCAGAAGGGGCACCCGGTGCGAGCAACGGTATCCGACATGGGGCCGTTGCTGCTGGCACGCATGCTGAATCTGAACGATACCCAGAGCGGGGTGCTGACGGCGATATTCCATATTGCCGATGACAATGGCTGGCTGTTGCTGGACCTGAAGGATCTGCGTGCGATGTTGCAACACGCGGCGGAGAATGCCAGCAGCTACAGTGCGGAATACGGCAATATTTCTACCGCCAGCGTCGGTGCCATCCAGCGCAGATTATTGCAACTGGAGCACGAGGGCGGTGACCAGCTGTTTGGCGAGCCTGCGCTCAATTTTGACGATCTGATGCAGATTGCGGAAGACGGGCGCGGTGTAGTCAATATCTTGGCGGCAGAAACGCTTTACAACTCACCGCGCGCTTATGCCACGTTGCTTTTGTGGCTGCTTTCCGAACTGTTCGAGAACCTTCCCGAAGTGGGGGATGTGGAAAAGCCCCGACTGGTATTCTTTTTTGACGAGGCGCATCTGCTGTTCAACGATGCACCCGCCGCGCTGCTATCCAGAATCGAGCAGGTGGTACGGCTGATCCGTTCCAAGGGTGTGGGCGTGTATTTTGTCAGCCAGAACCCGCTGGATATTCCAGATGCAGTGTTGGGGCAACTGGGCAACCGTGTTCAGCATGCCCTGCGCGCTTTTACGCCACGTGATCAGAAGGCGGTGCGGGCGGCAGCAGAGACTTTTCGCCTCAATCCGCAAATCGACGTGGAGGCGGCCATTACCGAGATGGGCGTAGGCGAAGCGCTGGTTTCCCTGCTGGATGAGAAGGGGCGTCCTCATCCTGTGGAGCGCGCCCTGATCGTGCCGCCGGGCAGTCGAGTGGGGCCGGCTACCGAGGCTGAGCGTCAGCAGGTCATTCGCGGTTCCCTGCTGTACGGGCATTATGAACAGCTGGTGGATCGGGAATCGGCTTATGAAATTCTCAAGGCGCGCGCCGCAACATCACCGGAACAAGCGCCGGCTGAAGCCGATCGCGGCTTTAACTGGGGTGAGTTGCTGGGCGGCAGCACCGGACCGCGCGGCGGGCGACGCGAGGGTATCGTGGAGACGATAGCCAGAAGCACGGCGCGCACCATTGGTTCGCAGCTTGGGCGCCAGGTGATCCGTGGTGTGCTGGGTTCCATTTTTGGTGGCGGGCGGCGGCGTTGAACCAGGCGAGAGCGTTATAAAAAAGCCGCAGAATCTGCGGCCTTCATGGTATTTGCACTTGCTACAAACAAAATGGATGTTTTTTTGTTTGATTAGATGTTATTTTCAGAAGACGATTGCACGAATGTCAGAACTTAATAGCACTCGATTGCTGGCAGGAACATTTCAGAAAACGGGAAAAATCCGTACGGTTAATGTGGATTTAGGTTTTTAAATGACTTATGAGTGCAAGCTCTATATAAATACTGGAATCTGTGCCTTATTCCCTCATCCAGTACTCAAATCTCTGATCAACAATGCCGTTAATCCTATTTATAAGTAGTTGGTTGTTTGATAAAAGATTATTAGACAAAATGTCTTATATATTGCGTAAGGCTGCAGAAGCCATCGCTTTTACAGTTAGCCATCGCTGCTGGGGCGCTTGCCACCCGTCAAATGATCCAAGTACGGGCTTGGCGACCGTTTTCACTCCAATAATAGGATAATCTTAATATGAAGTTGCTCATTTCACTTGTCGCCGCTGTTGTACTGACGGGTTGCGTCGCAACCGAGCCTATCAAAGCTATCAAAGAAGAGGACAGAACTTTCTCTGCCGTCTATGACGTTCCCGGAAGTCAGAAATCCGAGATATACGAAGGTACCAAGCAGTGGATTGCACAGAACTTCCAATCAGCCAAGAGAGTGATCGAGTATGATAACCCATCCGAAGGCATCTTGATCGGTAATGGGATCATCAAGTACTCGTGCGAAGGTATGGAATGCCTCGCCAAGGCCAACTGGACCTTCCCATTCACAATGAAAGTCGAGGTCAAGGACGAAAGGTTCCGACTGACATTTTCGAACATTCATCTCGCTTGGCCGGCATCTCCGTCCGGGCCTGCCGCCAATTTTCCAATCAATCAGCAGCAGCAACTTGATACCGCAAAGCCAAAGCTCCTCGCTTTCGGTGAGCAGATCAAGAGTGCGCTGGCGAGCGGCAAAGCGTCTAGCAACTGGTAGCCGCAGCAACGCAAAAGAAAGGACATCCATTTTATTCGCTTTTGTTTGTCTTGTGATTCGGTACGACGCAGCCAGCTGCGTCTCGGCGGAGCATGACATGGCTTCCGCGTTGCCGTACAACAGAAAAATCCAGACGTTCTAGTACGCGGATCGCTTGCGCACCAGAGATGTGAGGCAGCTTAGGCATGTGCGGGAAGCTCGAAAGTGGTGACTAACGGGCGGCCGGCAATTGTGAGGGGGAATTCTTCCACATACAGTTCGGTGGCTTCTCGAAGGTTCGCCAAAGCCTCTTCTACTGTTTCACCCTGCGAGGTTGTCCCTGTTTCAGGATTCAAAGCCGTGAAGCCGCCTTCGGCGGCTGGTAGCAAAACTGCGGTTAAAAGCATAATGTGCTCCTTGAAGAAGGTTGTTCACCTGTAGCCATTTTGCCAGATCTAATGTTGAAAGTAACCGGTATCGGAGCACAGTGAAGGGGAGTCTGAGACTGCGCAGCAAGTTTGGGTGCCCGGTTGATTGATTGATCTCCACTTGCCAAAAAAACAAAATGAATGTCCTTTTGTTCGTACAAAGCTCAGGGTTACGGGGCAGCCAGGGGGTGATGGCTTCGTTGTCGAGCGAGCCAACTCGTTGAACCGCCCACTGCGGACCAGCACGGTGAGTGGTGTGGGGGCCGGGAGTTAAAAGCTCCTGGCTACCTGATTATGCCTTGATATACCGAACTGGGTTGGCACCACAGCGGGCAAACTCTGACCAAGTAGAGGTGGTGGTGCCTTTGTGCATGCAATTGGTAAAATTTATACGATAACGATTTTTCGTAAAGTATGCTTTTAGCGGGCCATCGATTGTAGTGATAGATGCCTTATAAATATCATTTGTATGGGCCGTGCGATGGTAAATTACGATGATATCTGCTTTCGGGTTCGCGCGAATGACCCAGTCGCCTGTAAAGTCGTTCCCGTCATTGTTGATTTGTAGATTTGACGCCCATTCGTCGTGAGTAGTGAAGATCGCAATAGCTCGCTCATTGGGCTGGATGATTTCTAATATGGAGTCCATAATGACCTCTTTTGCGTATAATTCCAATTCTCGATAGAAGTGAAAATAATAATATTCATAATATGATTATTTTACAGTACGTTATACGATTTTATAACTTCTGTTTCTATCTGTAATTGGAATAACACCTGAGTTCAGCCGCCGCCGTAGGCGGTCGGCTGCGACGAATGGTTACTGTGTGGCGCTGCAAGTGCCAGGCTTTGCCATTTCAAGTTTTGCAATATCAGCCTTACCTTGCTCTTCAGGTATTTCTTCCAATCCTGCGCCTCCAACAAAAACGCCCAATTTAATGAATTGACGGATAAAGTAATTTTTACCAGCGACAAACATCATTTCAAGTGTGTTTGGGGAAAATTCTGATTCTGTATCAATTTTGTGAGTTTTATTTCCTTCTACCTCTGTATAGAAAAATACATCCGGCGCACTCTCACCAATACATATATCATCAATCCAAATATCTTTCTTGATAGCCTTTCCTACAAAGCTATTGCGGTAGATGTACACGCCAGAATTTCCTTGGCTTGGCACATTAAATTCTTTAGCCTTAGCTGACTCTTCTTTTGAAGCCATGTTGACAGATGCGCATCCGGAGATAAGGAGTGCACCAGTAATCATTGCAAGAGAAGTGATTTTTTTGATGTTCATAATATTTTAGCTATGGCTGATGGAAAAGTGGCAATCTAAGCACCGTAAGCGGTGCATATTTCTTTGTAAAAGGGTGTATAACAAAACTCATTATTCAGTAAGGTTCTGAGTTAAAAAGAATTTAATAAATTAAATATCGCAATCTTCTGTTTTGATGACACCTTGCTCATTCGATCAGCTTCGCAACAGCCTGCTACCCTGATCAGGAACAAATCAGCTGCTTTGAAATTTCAAAAATGAGGTTTCAGGTATTCTGCTGCGTTTGCAGTTGATCTTAATCAACGAGCAAAGGAGGAATTATCTGTTTATTGCGGTGAGAATGAGGGTGACTGATATCCTGCCATCAGCTTTCATCAAACGCGTTTCTGATCCATTCGATTTCATTTTCCCGCTCACCGGAAATCAGGATTGCATCGAAGCGGTAGGGGAAGTCACCTTCACATCCCGCCAGATAATGACGAGCGGCGCGTGTTAACTTGAGTTGTTTGGCAGCGGTGATGCTGGCGGCTGCGCCACCAAACCGATCACTGGAGCGCATCCTGACTTCAACGAACACTACTGTATCGTCCTCCCGCATGATCAGATCGATTTCACCGAAGCGGCAGCGGTAATTTCTTTCCAGCAACGCCAGTTTCTGCTGCTGGAGAAAGATTGTTGCGCACTGCTCGGCATCACTGCCTTTGTTTCCTGCGGATGACATGGGAGCGTCTGTAACTATTGGCAAAAGGTTCTGGATTGTTTCATCCTTTCGGGATTCATCAATGGAATCAAACAAAATGGATATCCTCTTTTGTTATGCTGTCAACCGCGACATAAGCGAAATAGGAGTGATCGCCAGTCTTGCTTGCTGGAACTTCATCGGGACAGTGGTTCGGCATCAGCCCGAAGCCGTCACGAGAAAGAAAGCACCACCCATCAACGGAAAAGTCAATCGTGAGCCCCAACTTCTCTTGAAAGAATGCGACGACAGACGCATCCGGGTCTCGAACCGCTAATACGCTGCGAGCATTGTTCAAACTGGGCATGTGGCTTCACGTTGTTTCATACTGTCCTCTTGAACGCGCAGTCAGGTGCCGACATTGACTTTTGGCAGAATGTGATGTACAAATAAACGTACAACTGGAGAACCTTATGGACGTTATTACTTACAGCACCGCCAGAGCCAAACTTGCCGACACCATGAACCGCGTTTGCGATAATCATGAACCTATCATAATCACACGCAACGGAGAACAATCCGTTGTAATGATGTCGCTCGACGACTTCAAGGCGCTGGAGGAAACCTCTTACCTGCTCCGTAGCCCAAAGAATGCGAAGCGGCTGCTGGAAAGCATCGCAGCTCTTGAATCAGGCAGAGGCGAAACGAGAAGCCTGGCAGAGTGAAGCTGGTTTTCTCTGAGCAGGCCTGGGAAGACTATTTGTACTGGCAAAAGACAGACCGAAAAACCGTACAGCGAATCAATACGCTGGTGAAAGAGATTACAAGAATGCCACACGAGGGTACCGGCAAACCCGAGCCACTGAAACATGCGCTGTCAGGTTATTGGTCACGCCGTATCAATAACGAGCACCGAATCGTCTATAAAATTGCGGATGACTCGTTGTTTATTGCTCAACTGAGATACCACTACTGACCGAACGGCCAAGGTAAGCCGCCGCCGTAGGCGGTCGGCTTGACCGCTGGGTTAGACCGCAGAGTTTACTTGCAGTGGTCCGCAACTTCATTTTTCTCCCCAAACCGGTGAGGCTGGGCCGCTGAACGGCTCAAGGTTCAAGCAGTACTTAACAACCAAGGCACCTTCTTCGACGATTACCAAATGCTTGATGGAATGAACGGTATACCGTTTTGGGTCCGATGGGGACGCGATCTTTCCTCCGCCGTCCAATCGCTCCCAACCAATATCGTCGAAGCGTTCGCCCACGCTTGCCGCTGTGAATGGCGTGTTGGATTCAAATCGTGCGATTGGCTTGTGCTGCCCTGACGTGTCGCACAGTTCCAGGACGTATTTAGTTCCCATAACGCTCGTGAGGACTAACGTTCAGTATGCACCGTAAACGGTGCATACTTCTTTGTAAAAGGGTGTATAACAAAACTCATTATTCAGTAAGGTTCTGAGTTAAAAAGAATTTAATAAATTAAATATCGCAATCTTCTGTTCTGATGACACCTTGCTCATTCGATCAGCTTCGCGGCAGCCTGCTACTCTGAGCAGGAGAAAATCAGCTTCTTTGAAATTTCAAAAATGAGGTTTCAGGTATTCTGCTGCGTTTGCAGTTGATCTTAATCAACGAGCAAAGGAGGAATTATCTGTTTATTGCGGTGAGAATGAGGGTGACTGATATCCTGCCATCAGCTTTCATCAAACGCGTTTCTGATCCATTCGATTTCATTTTCCCGGTTGCCACTGATCAGGACTGCGTCGAAGCGGCAGGGAAAGTCACCTTCATGTTCCGCCAGATAATGACGAGCGGCGCGTGTTAACTTGAGTTGTTTGGCAGCGGTAATGCTGGCGGCTGCGCCACCAAACCGATCACTGGAGCGCATCCTGACCTCGATGAATATCACCGTATCGCCTTCCCGCATGATCAGGTCGATTTCACCGAAGCGGCAGCGGTAATTTTTTTCCAGCAACGTCAGTTTCTGCTGCTGGAGAAAGATTGCTGCTCGCTGCTCGGCATCACTGCCTTTGTTTTCTGTGGATGACATGGGAACGTCTGTAACTATTGGCAAAGGATTCTGGACTGTTTCATCCTTTCAGGATTCTCCTACCCGTGCCGCAGACAGGCGGGCAAAGACAGTTTTTTACGGTTACGCACCACATTCGGAAGAATCCATTTTTATCCGTGTGTTTTCATCTTTTCCCCGGTTTGCACTTGCCACAGGTTGGCGTACAGACCGTTACGCGACAGGAGTGCCTCGTGTGTGCCGGTTTCCACTACTTCACCCTTGTCCAGTACATAAATGCAATGGGCGTTGCGGATGGTGGACAGGCGATGAGCAATCACAATGGTGGTGCGGCCAACGGTAATGCGTTCCAGAGAACGCTGGATGGCGGCTTCCGTTTCATTGTCTACTGCTGAAGTAGCTTCATCGAGTACCAGCACCGGCGGATTTTTGAGAACGGCACGGGCAATCGAAATACGCTGCCGCTGGCCGCCGGAGAGTTTCTGCCCGCGTTCTCCCACGATAGTTTGATAATCATCCGGCAGTTCCATGATGAAATCGTGTGCCTCAGCCGTTCTGGCTGCGGCGATGACGTCTTCCATACTGGCACTCGACGAACCATACGCGATATTTTCATACACCGTGCCGTGGAACAGATAGACATCCTGGCTGACCAGGCCGATCGATTTGCGCAGATCATGCAGGCGCAAGTCACGGATATCGTGACCATCCAGCAGAATACGTCCTTGTTGCGGCTCATAGAAACGGAGCAGCAGTTTGACTACCGTACTTTTACCACTGCCGGTCGCTCCGACCAGGGCAATTGTTTGGCCGGCATGAACAGTCAGGGAAAGATGGTTCAGTGTCGATGCTCGCCGCTCATAATTGAAGCTGATATCGTCAAAAACGATTTCACCGCTGACTTGCGCAACGGGCAGTGTTTGCGGTCCGTCTGTAATGGTCGGTTGAGCCTGTAATAAATCCAGCACGCGGTGTGTGGAGGCCATCGCGCGCTGGTACAGATCGAGTGTTTCCCCCAGGCGGGTGAGTGGCCACAGCAGGCGCTGGGTCATGAATACCAGAATGCTGTACGCGCCGACATTGAGTTCGCCGCCAGCAGCCATTAGCCCGGCCGCAATCATGATGGCACTGAAACCGAGTGCGATCACCATACGGATGATCGGTACGAAAGCGGCGCTGAGGGCAATCGCGTGCTGATTCTTTTCCTGATAGATCTGGCTTTCGCGCTCAATCTGGCGCAATTCATACGGTTCAGTCGTATAACTTTTGATGGTGGCAATGCCACCGAGATTATTGGACAGATAGCTGTTCAGAATGCTGACCTGTTCGCGGACGGCCATATAGCGCGGAGCAATGCGTTTCTGAAACAGGTAGGAACCCGCAACAACGAATGGCATGGGCAATAACGCCATCCATGCCACACCGGGTGTCAGGTAGATGAACATGCCACCCACTGTGATGACGGTGGTCAGAAGCTGAATGAGGTCATTTGCTCCGACATCCAGAAACCGCTCCAGCTGATTGATGTCATCGTTCAGGATCGCCATCATCCCGCCGGTGCTGCGTGCCTCGAAGTAGGCCAGCTCCAGTTTCTGAACATGATCATAGGCATCCAGGCGCAACGTATGCTGAATACTCTGCGCCAGGTTGCGCCAGCAGAGCTTGAGCAGATATTCCCAGATGGATTCGAATCCCCAGACGATGAGGGTGATCGTAGCCAGTATCCAGAGCTGGGTCGAAACCTCCGGAAATCCCAGCCGGGCAAATACGGAAGATTGCTGATTGACGACGATATCTACCGCCATCCCTATCAATACCGGCGGCGCCAGATCGAACAGCTTATTGAGAATCGAAAATAATGTAGCCAGCCAGATACGGCCGCGAAAAGCATGGCCGTAGCGCAGCAGGCGAATCAGCGGAGCGGATGAATGATTGGACATAAGAACGGTGGTTGGTTTGAATTGGGATTGAGCAAATCCGAAAGATCGGAAGCGGTATGGAACAGCTCCATCTGTTTTACCGGCAGCATCCGACACATTGGAAAAAGCGGGGCAACTGCCGTATAGTGCGCCCACACCCGCCGGAAAACACCGGGATCAGCCATTTTCAGTCAGGGCCACGAATATGCCAACTGCAGCAGGAGTATCCAAAGGGACATTATATGTGGTTGGCACCCCCATCGGGAATTTGCGCGACATTACCCTGCGCGCATTGGAAATATTGTCTGCGGTCGACTGTATTGCGGCTGAACACATTCAGCATGCGCAAAAGCTGCTGGCAGGGCATGCTTTGCATACCACGTCTACCCGTATCATGCCATTACATCAGCATAACGAAGGCAGCGCGGTGGAGAAAATCATTGAACTGCTGGAGAGCGGCAAATCGGTTGCCCTGATCTCCGATGCCGGTACGCCGGCGATTTCCGATCCGGGCGCCTTGCTGGTGCAGCAGGTACTGGCGCGAAGTCTCCCGGTCGTGCCTATTCCTGGCGCCAATGCGGCGTTGTGTGCTTTGTCCGCATCCGGTCTGATTGCACCGCATTTTTTCTTTTATGGATTTTTACCGGCAAAAAGCGGGGAGCGTCAGCGCAAGCTGGCCGGTTTGAAAACGCTATACGCCTGTATCCTGGTTTTTTATGAAGCACCGCACCGTGTACTCGAATGTATTGCGGATATGGTTGCTGTATTGGGTGCTACCCGTGAAATCACGTTTGCCCGTGAACTGACCAAGCTATTCGAGACGATTCATACCTGTGCGCTGGGAGAAGCGCTGGACTGGCTGCAGGCCGATGAAAACCGGCTGAGAGGCGAGTTCGTTCTGTTGCTGGCGCCGGCAGAAGAACCTGGGCAGGAGGACATCAGCCCGCAAGCTGTACATACGCTTGCCATCCTGCAAAGAGAATTGCCTTTGAAACAGGCGGTGCAACTGGCTGCAGAAATTACCGGTGAAAGCAGAAAAAAGCTCTATGCCCGGGCGCTGCTGGAACGAAAAACGGAAACATAGACAATTATCCACTCGCAATGATCATGAGTCACAATCTTTTTCTTTCCTGCGATTAAACTCGCGATAAATGCTCGGCGCCATGCCGATCCAGCGCTTGAAGGCGAGATTGAACGCCGGGAGTGCCGTATATCCCAGCAGGCCACAGATGTTGCTGATGGGAACATCGGTCGTTTCCAGCATCTCGCATGCAAGTGATTCCCTCACCTTGTCCAGGATCGCCGAAAAGCTGGTGTTTTCCTGCTGCAGCAGGCGTTGCAGCTTCTTTGGACTGAGTCCCAGCGATACCGCGAAGTACTCGAGATTGCACAGGCTGGTATTGAGCACGATCGGGATGCCAGCGGCGACGGTTGCCGCGACCGACTGATCATAGAGCGGCATCTTGGCAATCCGGTAACGCAGATAGAGATCGAGCAATGGCTCGAGTCCGGCCAGGCGGCCATTGGTCGGTCGATTGAGATATTCATGCGGGAATACGAGCTCGTTGTGCGCAGCTTCGAACTCGACCGGGCAGTCGAAAAGTGCTTCATGCGGTTGCGTGTCACAAGGACGGGCATGGCGGAACCGGATGAGATGGGCTTTTTCATCTGTAGCATCGATCACGGTTCTGGCCATTCGGTAGAATGTAGCGACCAGTCCTTCTGTCTGCTGGCGCGGGGATTTTGCCAGGGGATCCTTCAACAGCCGCACGTATGCGAACGGGCCGCCGTCCCTGATCAGTAACGGAACCCAGGCATTCGTGTAGTAGCGCGCGTAGCGCTCGCATGCGTCAAGCCATTCTTCAAAGGTGTGCGTGATCTGTGAAAGAAAGATTGCTGCTCCTGCGGTGGGATAAGTATTCGGCAGCGAAAAAGCATGATCCAGGCCGAAGTTCGGACGTCCTAGTTCCTGCGCCGCTAGTTCGCAGAATATGCCCTGGCGGGGCCAGGAGATGAGTATGTCGGGATTGCTGAACGCTTCCCTTGGCAGCCCTGCCTGGTCGGCCAGGGTATGGAGATCACCACCGGATGAATGGACGAGATCATCGAATCCAAACAGGCAATTCGCACGGATGTAGGGCTCTCGCCGCCCAATCATTCTTTTGTCTGCCAGAAATCTTCTCCTTCTTTTTTGGGCCACGCCTCTACCTGATGGGCGCGAACAATCGTGAAGGGAAGAAATATAGCGGATAAAACCTGCATCGGAATCGCAGGTAGCCCCTTGATTGGGCTTCAATGTCTCAAATTATGAAGTATAAGGGGATGAAAATTAAAGAATCCCGGCGAAGCACTTAATAATCCCGGACCTCATAACGATTAAGAATTCGGTGACAACCGAAAATAGTATCCCGTTTCGTTATGAAAAAGATGTGTCCGTATGAAATTTTCCACAATCCTTACCTTCCTGAGTGGCACCACCTTCGTATATCCTGCCGCACTTGCGCAAAGTATCATCGCCAGCGGTAATATTCTTCCCGGTATCCCGGCGCCGCCTCTTGCGCTATGGCAACCTGCCAATTTACGTGTGGGCGTGAATGCAGCGGGCACGCTTTCCATTACTGATGGTGGTATGGTTGCCGGTCCGGGTCAGGCGCTCCTCGGCGCTGCCGTTGGTAGTTCTGGCACGGTGATGGTCAGTGGTAATGATTCCCTGTTCTCCACCGTATTGCAAATGCACGTGGGTAGTAGTGGCACGAGCACTCTCAAGATTGAGGACAGGGGCGCCGCCAATATCGGTACATTCCTTTATATCGGCCGTTTCATTGGTTCCGATGGCCTCGTGACTGTGAGCGGCGCGGGATCGAGGCTGACCAACGGCAACATGATGCAGGTCGGTAGCGAAGGCACCGGCGCTTTGATCATCGAAGATGGTGCAACGGTGAACAGCACGAACGTGACCCGGATCGGCTGGAGCTCGACAGGTATAGGTACGGCTATCGTTCAGGGTTCCGGTTCAAGCTGGACGACGAACAACTCGATGTCCGTGGGTTTCGGCGGCTCTGGCAGATTGCTGATCGTAGATGGTGGCGCTGTAAGCAATGTCGAAGGCTTTGTCGGCCGCGAGGCCGGATCGACCGGCGAGGTGATGGTCTCAGGCGCGGACTCCACCTGGACCAACAGCGGCGCCCTCATTGTAGGAGCACTGGGCAACGGCACGCTCACCGTCTCAGACGGCGGCCATGTTAGTGTCGGCAACGGCATTGTTCATGTCGCTGAAGCCGCGACAGCAAATGGCGTGGTGAATATCGGGGCTGCGGCGGGTAGTGCGCCGGTCGGGGCCGGCACGCTGGGCGCTGCCGAAGTTCGTTTTGGCGACGGCACCGGCAGGCTTAATTTCAATCATACCGATAGCGCCTATCTCTTCTCACCCGTCATCACCGGAAACGGGGCGCTCAATCACTATTCCGGCACGACCATCCTGACCGGCGACAACACCTATAGCGGTTCTACGATGATTGCGGGCGGTGTGCTCCAGCTCGGCAATGGCGGCACGAGCGGCTCGGTCACCAGCGACATCCAGATCGACAGCACAGGAACACTGCGCATTGATCGTTCAAATGACTGGACCTATGCAGGTATCCTTTCCGGGACTGGCGTCTTCGATCAATTGGGCACCGGTACGACGATGCTCACCGGCAACAGCGCTGCTTTTAACGGTACGACGACGGTTACGAATGGCCGTCTGATCGTTGGCATGGGCGGCTCCGGTGCGCTCGGCGGAACGATCGACGTGCTGAACGGCGCCACCCTCGGCGGTTCGGGCACGGTCGGCAGCGCCGGGGCCGACGTCACTATCCTTGGCGGCGGTGTGCACGCGCCGGGTAACAGCGTTGGCGTTCAGACCATTGCCGGTAACTACGTCAATTACGGCACACTGCGAATCGACGGTACACCGGCGGGGACGGACATGCTCATTGTGCAGGGTGGCGTCGATATTACCGGTGCCACCCTCGATCTCCAGCTTTCTCCTCCTGTGACGTCGGGTTGGAATATCATCAACGGGCCGTTCACTATCATCGACAAGCAGAGTGCCGGCGCAGTGGCTGGCAGCTTCGGCGCGATCAACAACAATCTGTTGTTCCTCGATCCATACGTGAATTATGCTGGTGGCGATGGCAACAACGTTACCCTCGAGCTGCTGCGCAATGACGTTGCCTTTGCATCGGCCGCGCTCACTCCGAACCAGATCGCGACGGGCAGGGGAATTGATACGCTGCCTTATGGCCACCCGATATGGAACACGATTGCGCTCATGAGCGATGAGGTCGCCGTGCGCCGGAGCTTCGACTTTCTTTCGGGAGAAATCCATGCCACTGCATCCGGCGTGCTGCTCGAAGAAAGCCGCTTTCCGCGCAGAGCAGTCAATGACCGGCTTCGATCCACGTTTGGCACAAATACCGACACCGCATTCTGGGCACATGGCTATGGGGCCTGGGCCGGTTGGCAGAGTGATGGCAACGCTGCCTCCCTCAAGCGCGATACTGGCGGGTTGCTCCTGGGCCTCGATGGTCAGCTTGGCAACTGGCGGACAGGCGTCATGACCGGCCGTAGCTGGACTGGTGTGACGGTTGCTGACCGGGCCTCGACCGCCGAGGCCGGAACGTGGTATGCCGGTCTCTATGGAGGCACCCAATGGGGCGATCTGGGCCTGCGTCTTGGTTTGTTGCATGGCGAGCATGACATCGACACCCGGCGCACGGTTGCCGTCCCCGGTCTTTCCGGAACTTTGCGCAGTACTCATGGTGCGAGCACGACCCAGGCTTTCGGAGAGCTGGCTCATACCCTCCATTTTGGCATTGTGCGCTATGAGCCATTTTCTAACCTCGCCCATATTCACACACGTTCGAACAGATTTACCGAAACCGGGGGCAGTATGGCTCTGGCCGGCCGACGCAGCACGATGTCTGCGACTGTCATGACGCTGGGCCAACGCATCGAAGCTGCACATGTTTTCCGCGGGACAGGCATCAGAACCGTTGGCATGATCGGTTGGCAGCATGTTTGGGGTGATGTGATTCCGCGTTCGACCCATCGCTTTTCCATGGGTGATCCCTTTACCATCGCCGGTACGCCACTCGCACGCAACAATCTGCTGGTCGAGGGCGGGTTCGAATTGTCATTGGGCAGGCGTGCGGCGATTGGTGCCAGCTATACCGGCCGCTTCGCACATAACGGGCATGATCATGCCGCTACTGCAGTGCTGCGCATCGGTTTCTGACGATTGGCGACGATAATATGTGCTTTTTTAGCAAGCGATCTGTTGTCACCGCTCGTCATTAGTTTTTGCGCAATTCTTCAGAGAACGGGCGGCATCATGCCGCGATGAAATATCCATGCAACCCCGTAAGCAATCGGGGCAATGATGCCGAACAGCGCAATTGCATAGAGCAATGCCAACTTACCCATTCCTTTGAGCTTGCTGAAGTCAGTTATGATGCCGATGCTGATAAAGGTGAGCATGAACATCATGTTACGCATTGGTCCCTCGACTGCGGCAGCAGCTTTATGCAAGGTTTCAGCGGCTTCTGATCCGCTGGAGGCGAGCATGATGTATAAAAACCAGACCAGGAGATAACCCAGTACAAATTTTGGGAACCGATGCCAGATTTCCATCAACCCGATTCTGGACTGGCCGGGTTTGCGTTCTACTTTATATACCCACACCAGCGCCAGAACGAAGGCCCAGACACCGATAAACATGTCGATCCAGATTTTTGTGGTCAGTGATGCCATCAGAATCCAGCCTTCTTTCCATACGATGCCCAGGTTGGCCTCGGCGTTTGCCCGCATCAATTCATCCAGCATGGCTCCGGCAGCTGCATCGGCACCATCCGTCTTGACTGTCAGCCCCAGAGCGGAGCCGTTGACGATAGGCTGCTCCGGTGCTATTGCCGTATAAAACCCCGGCAGGACGATGAGTTCGAACATGGCGAAGATTACGACCAGAATCGAGACGAATGCCGGAAGTGCCGGGCGGGCACGAATGGCACCGGCGGTGGCGATGGCAGCCGATATGCCGCAGATGGAAATGCCGGAAGAAAGGACCGCTGCGGCATCACGTGATAAATGGAATACTCTGCGGCCAAGCGCATAGACGATCGGCCAGAACAGCATATAGGCCACAAAGGTAGCGGCAACTCCGGTCATGACCAACTCTGTAATGAAACCGGCTGCTTCGATGGACATGACGCCGATTTTGATACCCAGGAATACGATTGCCGTTTTGATGAACCATTCCGGTTTTGCTGCTTCGTTGAGAAATCTGGCGGTATTTTTGAAGAAATTGCCGATGACGAGCCCGACCAGCAACGCCAGCAGGTAAGAAAAACCGCTGCCGAGAGACAATCCCCAGGACAGGCCATATTTGTCCATTTCATATACGGAAGCCTTGAAATGAGCTTCATTGCCGATGATCCAAATGATCCAGGTCATGACGAAAAGAATGGTCCAACCGATAAAAAACTGTTTCAGGTCAAATTTCATCGACCATGCTGCCAGACAGGTCAGGGCGGTAAATACCAGATAAGTCACCAGTAACGATAATGCTGGATGCCATTCCGGCTTGCCACTGGATTTCAGTACGCCTTCGATGGAAAATTTTTCCCATACCCAGGTTTCGGGTTTGGCCATCCAGCCGGTCAGCTCCAGCCCCCAGAGCGAGCTGACACTTGCCATGAACATGATCAATCCCAGCCAGACTGCCCACCAGTCTTCCGTTCTTGCCATACCTGAATACCATTTGTCATTCATTGCATTCATTTCTTGCTTGTTTCCTCGTTTTTATTGCACCACTGATACAGGTGATTTCAAGTCCAGACGGATGTAACGGTTGAAGTAATGGTAGGCGTATTGGCGTATCCAGGCGGGAATGCAGCTATGATCGAAAATCATGAATACTGTCACGCAGCTATTTTCCGGAAATAATTGCCTGTCCAGCAGATACCTGATCAGAGCCTGATCCAGTTCCGCCAGGGTTTGTCCGCAAGCTTCGAAGTCCTGATGGTATGCGATCCATTTGATTCCATCATGTATCAACCGAATTTCCAGATCAGCTTTCATTTTTGTCCCGGGAGCAGAAACCAGTCCACCAGAATACCCAGGATGACCAGTGCCGCGATACCGATACCGATGCTCCACAGGCACAGGCTGGTTTCCCAGCTTTCCCAGGGCTCGGGCTCTCCCAGCACAGATTGATCGGGTAATAAACCGCTCCTGTCATTTTCGAGAGACTGGCTGTAGGTCTCGTTATCTGCATCATTGGGTGTCGTCATTGTCGTTCTCACATAGAAAAAAGAAAGTATTCCTTTTCAGAGGAATTCATTTTATTCATATTCGATCGGGGCAAGTTTCCGGATTTTCCGGGAAGGATGATCATCCTGTTCCGCATGATCGGTGTTTGATTCGCACAATACGTATCTCGCACTGGCCAAAGATGTAGGGCGAAGTTACCTTTCAACCTTATCATAAATAATCTCGTATCCGGAAACGAAAGAAGCTTGTTTATGGATCATCCTGTTTCTAAAGCAGCTCAGCTGAATGAGGCTGAAACAGGATGATGACCCTCTGATAGTAGCGTATTACATGAAAATAAGAACAAAATCAGGTGGAACCAAATTTATTCCGATTGATTACCGGAGAAGTTTGTTTAGTCCGGGATGGGTCGTTGACAATGATTCTCATTATCTGCTATTTTTCGAAAAAATCGGATTTGCATATAAATGTTTCTTGTTGCAGCCGGCTGATTGGCTGACAGTTTCAAATTTCCGATAAATATTTTTTCCCGGCCGGGAAAGCATTCTCTGGTTTTCTACCCGGCCGACACTTTCTGCCAGCTTTCGCCTGTTTTTTGCCAAGCCAGCCTCGTATTTCGATATTGCCAGCCAGACCCTGTTTTCGGTCCGCCAGCCCTTGGGTGGGAACCTCTGCACGAATCCTTCATGAGCCGTCCATGTGGGATTCGTGCAGAGGTTCCTTAAAAATCCGTCAGTACATGTCGTGCTGTCAGTTTAATTTCAGGAGCGTAATCGTATGTTGTCTTTATGCAGAATCATCATCAGTCTCTTGCTGGTCGGCTTGAGTGGTCAGGCTGCTGCCGATATTTCCAACAGCCCGAATCCTTATGATGCCGGGTATGGTTTCGATACACCGGATGAGGCCGGCTGGGGTGGCTGGATGCGAGGTGGTGCAAATACGCTTTATGCCGAGTGGGATACCATTTCCGATGCCAGTTATGGTGGTAGTGGTGATCGGACAGCTGCGCCTGATATAGGTACCCATAACGTGGCTGATGCTTATCTCAGTTGGAACCCGGGTGTTTTTGTCACCAGCACGGGTAATCTCATTACCCCTAGTGTAGTGCAAGAATTCTTCATTCGTATATCGCCCGTATCTTTGTTCAGCGGCCCGCTCGTCGTTGCATTGCAGGTCGAGATGTGGGGAGATGAGCCTGCTGCGCCTCTGCTCAATGGTCTTGCTGCATCCAGCTGGACCAGGACTTTCACGGGCACTTCCGTGACCGATCATGATTTGAACCAGTATCTTGGGCTGTGGTATTTTGCCAACACGGTAAATCATTTCGAGTTTGATCTTACAAATCAACCGTTTATATCGCTTGCGCAAGTGGCGGTGGATATCGCCCAGGTATCGGAACCGTACATGCTGGCTATCATGCTGACTGGCCTGATTCTGATTGGATCGATGACACGGTACCGCAGCAGACCAATCTGAGGAGCAAAGTTTGCGTGATGTTCCGGATTCCATGACGTATGGCACCCGGATGACATATAGTGGCTGATTCTTACTTTGAATCAGCGAGGCAACAAATTGAACGACACAGCAGACAAGCTGACTTTTACCCGTCCGGATGACTGGCACCTGCATTTGCGTGACGGTAACGCCATGCGGTCGGTGTTGCCCGATACCGCCCGGCGTTTTGCGCGCGCCATCATCATGCCGAATCTCAAGCCGCCCATCGTGACGACTGAACAGGCAGCTGCCTATCGTGTCCGTATTCTGTCTGCTTTACCGGCTGAGCTGGCCGGGCGGTTCGAGCCACTGATGACGCTATATCTGACGGATACGACTTCACCCGAAGAAATTACCCGGGCCCGGGCAAGTGGTATCGTGCAAGGCATCAAGCTCTACCCTGCTGGAGCGACCACGCATTCCGATGCGGGTGTCACGGATATTGCACGCTGCGAAGCTACGCTGGAGAAGATGGAAGAGTTCGACATGCCTTTACTCGTGCATGGAGAAGTGGTCGATCCTGCAGTGGATGTTTTCGACCGGGAAAAAATTTTCATTGACCGGGTACTGACGCCGCTACTGCAACGCTTTCCCGGGCTGCGAGTGGTATTCGAACATATCACTACCAGAGAGGCAGTCGAGTTTGTACAGACGGCTCCAAACCGGATTGCTGCCACGATTACCGCACACCACCTGATGCTGAACCGGAATGCTTTGTTTACCGGCGGATTGCGTCCGCATCATTACTGTTTGCCGGTACTGAAACGGGAAATACATCGTCAGGCACTGCTGGGAGCAGCGACCAGCGGTCATTCCAGATTCTTCCTCGGTACGGACAGTGCGCCGCATCCGGTCAGAGACAAAGAATCGGCCTGTGGTTGTGCGGGCATTTACAGTGCTCATGCCGCTATCGAATTTTATGCCGAGGTATTTGAACAGGCTGGCCGGCTCGATCGACTGGAGGCTTTTACCAGCTTTCACGGCCCCGATTTTTATGGTTTACCACGCAATACCGATCGGATTTCCCTGATCAGGGAAAGCTGGCAGATTCCGGAGCAGGTCGAATTGGGTGAAGAAAAATTGATCCCCCTCAGAGCAGGGGAACACGCTCGCTGGAAACTGGCATGAACCACTGTCGACCGGATACCGGGAAGATCAACGGAAGGTGAGTGTGGCTTTGGTGCCACCGGATTCCAGACTGTCGATATCCAGGCGCCAGCCCAGATGAGCGCATGCCCGGGCGATCAGTTCGAGCCCAATGCCACCGGCTGCAGCGGAGCCAGCACGTGCAAGCTGTGTATAAATACGACTGCGTTCGCTTTCTGAAACACCATGCCCGGAATCCTGAACGGTGACACCGGAACCGGTGGTGATCACACGAATCGTACCGTGCTCGCTGTTTTCAATCGCATTGCGGACAAGATTGCCGATGGTGGCACTCACAATCTGGCGAGGAGCGTGGATTGAACAAGGGGGCGTTGTGATGATGTCGAAAGCCAGTTCCTTTGATCCGGCCAGCAGCCGATGATCCTGGACGATGGAGGGTACCAGCTCAGCCAGGTCGACCAGCTCCATCATCGACTGCAGGCGTGCAGGGTCTCTGGCAAGAGCGAGGAGAAGTGTGACCAGATTCTGCATTTCGTGAGCCGTTGCCAGGATGCGGCGCAGGTGTGCTTCGGTTGAATGCGGTGATACCAGGGGGTCGAGTGCCACCTCGGCGGTACTGACGACCACGGCAAGCGGGGTGCGCAATTCGTGACTGGCCATGCGGATGAATTTGCGCTCGCGCTCCACGAAATCGTCGATCTGCACGAGATAGGAATTGAGCCTTTCAGCGATGACCTGGGCTTCTTTCGGGGCATGTGGTTCAATTTGTACACGCTGTCCGTTCTGATCGGGTGACAATTCTGCAATTGCTCGTGCAAGGCTGCTCAGCGGTCGTACCAGTCGTCTGGCACCGAAAATCGTAACCAGAACGAGGATACATACCAGTACAGCAGCGGATCCGAGAATCATCCAGATGAGCTGCCGTTCCACTCTTTCTATGTTCGTAATGTCCAGTGTCATCACACTGCGATCCGGGCCGATACCACTCGCCAGCACGACGAATTGTTTCTTTTCGACAGATATTCCGTCATGAACTCCTGCTGGCAGATCGAATTCTGCAGGAATGGGTGTATCGCTGCCTTTTCCAAAGAGTCGCAGCAGCTCCGTGTCATCCCATCGGTAACCGGCTTCGGTGCGCTGGCATTCCAGGAAGTATTCGAACTCACTCCGCAGCAGTGACTCCCAGATAAGGTGTTCCACATTCTTGATCACGGTTACGCCGTAGGTTGCTATCCCGAGTGAAAGCAGCAGTGTGTACGCCAGCATGCCGAGCATGATCTGTCGTCGCAGACTTTTGGTCGCCATCAGTTTTGCTCCTGCACAGCAAGGCGATAGCCGACACATCGAAGTGTGTGCAGCAGTTTTTCTTCCTGCTCTCCGTCCACAGCCCGCCGGAGTTCATACATATGTGAGCGGAGCACATTGCCTTCCGGTGGCTCGTCACCCCAAAGCGTTTCTTCGAGTTCAGGACGAGAAACGACTGACGGGCTTGCGCGCATCAGTACTTCCAGAAGCCGTCGCTCACTTGCGGACAGTTGTATCTGCCGTGATCCGCGCCATATATGCTGAGTATCCAGATCGAATGAAAGGTCGCCCACAGTGAGCTTGCGCCTTCTGCCACGACTTCGGGCAAGCAGCGCTTCGATGCGCACCTCAAGCTCTGCGAACGCGAATGGTTTAATCAGGTAGTCATCCGCACCTGCTCTGAATCCGGAAATTTTGTCATCGAGATCGTCGCGAGCGGTCAGCATGAGGATGGGTATATGGCAGTCCCGTGCACGCAGAGCGCGGATGACATCTACTCCTTCCTTCGTTGGCAGCCCCCAATCGATGATCAGCGCATGGTAATTCCCCTGCTGTGCAAGCGTAAGACCAGCAAGACCATCCTGGGCTGCATCCAGCAGGTATCCCCGAGGTTCCAGGTAGGCAAAAAGGTTGGCAACGAGGCTGGCATTATCCTCGAGGATGAGAATACGGGCTTGAAAAGAAGGATTCATGGTTTATTTCAGACGTTGCTGACAAAACGACGACATTTCGGTTTGTATCATAGCAAAAACACGAACGATTTCTGTTTATATTCATAGTGCCATACGGTAGAGAGTGCCGTGGGCTGATTGTACTGTGCGAGTGTGGAGGGGATAAATAATGGGTTTCAGAGCGGGTCATCCTTGTTCTTTGAAGTTGCAGGCAGCGGGTTTGCGCTCCACATCCACACGATTGAGCATACTGAAAGTCCTGGAGGCTGATTCGCAAAGATGGATTGAAGGTGAGGCGATCTTCAGGGAACTGATTGCACGCGGGACGACCATCAGCCTGGCAACTGTATATCGTGCGCTCAAGGATCTCGATCATCGCGGGGTGCTGTTACGTGAATGGCGCGTCGGGGCCAGTGGTGGAAAGGCTGTCTACAGGTTGAGCTCGCATGATTTGCAAGATCGTAAAGGAGCCATCGTATGTCGTCAGTGTGGAGCCAGTGTGCCTATGGACGATTCTGTATTACTGCATGAACACCTGAGACAACTCGCTTCCAGGCATGGTTTTGTCCTGACGGAACAGCCCGTGACGATTCATATGACCTGTGGTCGTTGTGCAGGGGCGTCAGACAAAAAGGCTCTTCATGAAAAGAATACTTCTTCGACACTTCAACATTCCATGCCATTACTCCCTGCCAGGCGCCGAAAGAATAAGGCATCTGATGTGACCTGGCCAATTGAGTGCGAGTGAAATGAATAGCCAAAATGAAGGGGCGTATGTGCTATACATTTTTCCGGTATTCCCGGCAGCAGGGAGGGGCATCACACCCGATCCAGCGGATGGGCACGATTCAAAAACAGGAGTATTCAGATGAAAAAACAATGATTGTCACCTGATTGATACTCATATTTTCTTTGTATTTACTATTTTTATAACAAAAATTTGGTTTTCAACCAATTATTTAACTTAAGGGAGATTGAAAATGGCAAAGGTGTCTTCTCGTTCATGGGGGATATTCCCGATCAGGCCGGTTGTATCTGCATTGACACTGGCTTTTGGTGGGATGGCAGGTGCAAATGCAAGTGAGCCTGTGCCGCTACCTGAAATCAAGGTCAAATCGGGGAAAACCAGTGAAAGAAGCAATGAATACAAGGTAGATAAATCTGCCAGTCAGAAATTTACCGCTCCGCTCATTGATACACCCAAATCGATCACCGTCATTACCGATGAAGTCATCAAGGATAGCGGTTCGCTGACGTTCCAGGATGCGCTGCGGACCACACCGGGGATTACTTTCGGTAGTGGTGAAGGGGGTATTGCGTCAGGTGATCGCCCGTTCATTCGTGGATTCGACGTTTTTTCATCGATTTATGTGGATGGTTTACGCGATCTCGGTACTCAGACACGTGAAATCTTCGCAGTCGAGCAGATGGAAGTACTGAAAGGCCCGAGCGGTAGTTTTGACGGTAGAGGTTCTGCAGGGGGTAGTATCAATATCGTCACCAAGCAGGCGCGGGCAGGCAACTTTTTCAAGGGTTCTGCCGGGCTCGGTACCGAGAAATTCAAGCGCGGGACGATCGATGGTAATTATACGATTGGGGAAAATGTTGCTGTCCGTCTGGTAGGAATGGCACACAAAGCGGATACCCCGGGACGTGATGGCGTCGATGTTGAACGCTGGGGGTTGATGCCTTCCATTACTCTGGGACTGAATACCGCGACCAGTGCTACCTTCAGCTGGTATCACCTTGAAACGGATGACAAGTCGGACTGGGGAATTCCGTTCATTCAGAACGCGGCAAATGGCGGCATTCCGGAAGGGAAGCCGGCGGGCTCCAGAAGTGCCTGGTACGGCGTTACAGGCCGGGATTTCCAGGATACTTCAGCCGATATCGGTACATTCAAGATTTCGCATGCATTCAGCGATAATCTGGTCGTCCGCAATACCACACGCTATAGCATTACGACCAATGAATTCTTCGTCGGGCGCCCCAACATCAGCAGTGCTCAGTTAGCAACAGGTTTTGTGGACAGGGACGCTACGAGAAACCGTGGTACCAGAACCGAGACGGTTGCCAACCTGACGGATGTATCGTTCATCTTTGATACCGGGTTCATCAAACATAGTTTGAATGCCGGTTTCGAAGTCAGCTGGGAAGATTATCGGAATCGTACCTATGCCGGTGGTAGGATCACAAATGCGGCTGACCGTCTGGCGCCACTGGGTAATCCTGATTCATCGGTCGCATTTGATCCTGTTACTCGCAATCCATATCCCAGTGCGGAAATAGAAGCCCATAACAAATCGGCTTATATATTCGATAGTATGGAGCTGACAGAAAAAATACTGTTCAATGCCGGTATTCGATTCGATAATTATCAGGTCGACTTACAGAATCGCAATGCCAATACCGGTGACAATGGGACTTCTTTCAAGCAGAACAAAAGTTTCTTCAATTATCAGGTAGGGGCTGTTTATAAGATGCAGCCCAATGCGAACATTTATGCAGCCTTCGCTACTTCTTCCTCACCTGTCGGTTTGTCCATGGGAGATTTCGGTTATGCGGGCGGTGATCTAAATGCTAATACAGAAAGTTTGAAGCCAGAACGTACCGAAACTTATGAAGTAGGTACCAAGTGGCATGTATTGCACGATCTGGCGCTGACTGCCGCAGTGTTCCACACGATCAAAACCAATGCACGCGTCAACGTGGGCCCATCTGTTGAGAATGCAGGTAGAGCTGTAGTGAATGGTTTTGAACTTGGTTTTGCAGGGAATGTGACTGATAAGTGGAATGTATTCGGGGGCTATACTTTTCTTGACGCGGAACAGACCAGGGTGGGTGACAGTCCCGACCAGAATGCAGTTGGTTCAGCCGGCAGTAAAGGTAAACAGCTGCATGGCACTCCCAAACATGCTGCCAGCTTCTGGTCTACTTACAAGGTGCTGCCACGTGTAACGCTCGGTGGCGGGTTATTCTATACCGGCAAGGTATATGCTGATCCCAGTAACAATGGCTATCTCCCGTCCTATGTGCGTTTCGACCTGATGGCAAAATATAACATCAGCCAGAATCTGGACGTGCAGTTGAATGTTCAGAATCTGACGGACAAACGTTATTTCAATACGACCTATTTCCGCCACTATGCTATACCGGCACCGGGACGTGTTGCGTTTGTCAACCTGAACTTAAAATTCTGATGTTGTATGGCAGGCAGATAAGTATTCTGCCAGTCGGGTGAATACAAACCTGGGCAACCTCTGCGGGAATTTATTTCCGCAGAGGTTGTTTGGCTGTGACCAGATGTGCCGCTATTGGGCTCAATATTGCGGGACTGCGTTAATATAGAGCCTTATATTTTACGAGCCTGAAGATAATCCATGACAGCCTGCCCCGATCCCTTGAAACAGGGGTTTACGCGACGGCGCTGCAGTGATCCGAGATACAGTGGGTCGTAGTAGTATCTCACCAGTTTTTCGATCCAGATTTTGTTCGATTGAATTTCATTTTTGTTTTTAAAGTCGGATCGTGCATTTTCCAGATCTTCTGACACTTCCTGAAATCTGTCTCCTCCCAGTTTCTTACTGATTGTCTGCAAGGCACCGGCGTATTTGTCAAATAGCTGTCTTGCCTGCTGACGCAGTATTTCCCGAGTTTCAACCGTTGAAGCCAGTGGCGGGATCGCTTGCCGGATCCGTTGTGCCTGGCCGATCGGTGTAGTGAGGATGTAATCCTCAAAAATGTTATCTACTCGGGTGGCAAGGGGTTCATCTACCCAGATGATTTCCGAATTGCGCAGATGATGGAAAAAACTGTCAGGCAAATATACTTTGCCGGTATGCCGGCTTTCATCTTCCACGATTACCGGTTCAGACAGGTTGTTTTGTTCCAGCTTGAGCAGGTTGACGGCCAGGTGGTTTTCGAAATCGATTTGTGAAGGTTGAGGAACAGACATTCCGCCGAAGGCGGAGCCGCGATGCCGGGCAAGGGCTTCGATGTCGAGGACTGGATGACTGTTGCTGATGTCATGGATCAGCCGGGTTTTGCCGCTGCCCGTCGGCCCGGTAATCACCAGCAGTTTACGATGTTCACTGAACCGGTCGATGGTACTGATTAAAAATTGTCTTGCCCGTTTATAACCGCCAGTGATCAGGGGGCTGTCAATACCGGTATCCCTCAGCCATTGCTGTGTGATCTGTGAACGCTTGCCCCCGCGGAAACAATACAGTATGGCTTGAGGGTGCTGATGGATGAAATCGAGCCACTGCTGCAGTCGATTTTGTTTGACTGAACCCGAAACCATCTCATAGCCCAGTTTGATGGCCGCTTCAGAGCCTTGTTGCTTGTAGGTGGTGCCAACGAGGGCACGTTCCTCATTGTTGAGGATGGGCAGATTGACTGCGCCGGGCAGAGATCCTTGCGTGAACTCGACGGGTGCACGTACGTCAATCAGCGGCGTATCTGCTATGAATAAGGCCGTCAGGTCATCGATGCCGATGTCTGGATTACACAAACTGTACCGCTTTGTCTTGATGGGGGTGAACGGTTCCCACTATGACGGCAGATGGGAACCGGGTGTGCAACGCCTGCAGCATGGTCTGACTGGTTTCGGGTGCTACACTCAGCAGCAAACCGCCGCTGGTCTGCGGGTCATGGATCAGTAGTTTATGCAGCGCATCCAGTGTTGAATCGTCGATGTGTGGTGTGGTGTATTCCGCGTTTGTCCGGTGTGCTTTGGTCAGGCAACCGTTTTCCAGGCAATGGAAAGTCTTGTCAAACCGGGGGAGGCTGCCGGTTTCGATGCGCAGGGTGACATCACTGGCATTCGCCAGTTGCATGGCGTGGCCGGAAAAACCGAATCCCGTGATGTCGGTGGCAGCGTGAATGGATGCCTGTAAATCCGGCGACATGCAGTCGATAGCGTTATTGATGGCTGTCATGCTATCGAGCGCTTCGATGATGTCTTCCTCACGCAGTTGCTGTCGTTTCACTGCGGCTGTCATGGTGCCCGTTCCCAGCGCCTTGGTCAGAATCAGATGATCTCCGGGTCTGGCGCCAGCGTTGGTCCATACCTGACGAGGATTGACAAACCCGGTGACCGACAGGCCAAACTTCAGGGTGTCATCGTCGATCGAATGGCCTCCAACGAAATTGGCACCAGCTTCGGCAATCTTGTCGCTGGCGCCTTGCAGAACATCGACGATGACATGTTCGGGCAGAGCCGCCAGCGGAAATGCCAGAATACCCATGGCTGTCACCGGTCTGCCGCCCATGGCATAAACATCGCTGAGCGCATTGGCGGCAGCGATTTCACCGAAAAGCTTCGGGGTATCGACGATTGGCGTGAAGAAATCCAACGTCTGTACCAGAGCAGTTTCTTCATTGACCCGGTAGATGGCAGCATCGTCGAAATACCGGCCATCCACCATCAGTGCGGGGTGCGCAGCTGGAAAACCGACCTGCTGCAAAATCCGGCGCAGTTCCGTTGCTGCAACCTTGGCAGCACACCCGCCTTTCTGTACCGTCTGGGTCAGTGCAATTTTTTCTGAGGGCATGATTGTTCGAAAGAGAAAGCGTTCTTGAGAGGAAGAAGGTATAGGGAATGAGGTTGATGTGTCAAATACTCCGGCAGTACCGGCCCATGGCAAATTCAGTGGAATTGCGGTTGTCTGCTGGCGGACTGAAACCCCATGGTCGGTGACGGTATATAATAGCGCCAGGGTTAACCTGTCTCGTTATCAATAATTCTGCCATGCCACTTCTTACGCTCGACAACGCCTGCCTGGCTTTTGGTCATCATGCTTTACTCGATCATGCCGCGCTTCAACTCGACCCGGGTGAACGGATCGGGCTGATCGGGCGCAATGGTGCCGGTAAATCCAGCCTGTTACGCGTTCTGGCAGGTGAGATCAAGCTGGATGATGGACAACTGTGGGTGGCGCCAGGGATGAATGTCGCCTACATCCCGCAGGAACCGACGCTGGATGAGAGCGCATCCGTATTTGCCGAAGTGGCGCGCGGCCTGGGTACGCTGGCGCAGACTCTGCTGGATTATCATGAAGTTTCTCACGCACTGGGAGAGGAGGGGGCGGATACCAAAGCACTGCTCGATCGCATGCAGCATTTGCAGGGAGTGCTGGAAGCCCAAAATGGCTGGAGTCTGCATCATAAGGTGGAAACAGTGATCAACCGGCTCGAACTGCCGGAAGATGCCATTGCGGGCACATTGTCAGGGGGGGCCAGAAAACGGGTGGCGCTGGCACGGGCACTGGTTGTATCGCCAAACGTGCTGTTGCTGGATGAACCCACTAATCATCTGGATTTTTCCTCCATCGAATGGCTGGAAGAAACACTGCAGAATTTTCCCGGCAGCGTGATTTTCATTACCCATGACCGGCGTTTTCTGGATAACGTGGCGACCCGTATCGTTGAACTGGATCGTGGTGAGCTGAAAAGTTTTGCTGGTAATTTCTCTGCATATCAGCAAAAGAAAGCTGAATTGATGGAAGTCGAATCGATTCATAACAGAAAGTTCGATAAGGTACTGGATCAGGAGGAAGTCTGGATACGCAAAGGCATTCAGGCCAGACGCACCCGCAACGAGGGCAGGGTGAGAAGGCTGGAAGCACTGAGATTGGAACGTGCTGCCCGGCGAGAGCGGATCGGTAATGTCAATTTCCGGGTGGATGCCGGGCAGCATTCCGGGCAACTGGTCGCGGAACTGGAGCATGTGACCAAAAATTTTGGAGATAAGACCATCATTCAGGATTTTTCCTGTCGCATCATGCGGGGTGATCGTATCGGATTGCTGGGCCCCAATGGTGCTGGTAAATCTACCCTGCTGAAACTGATACTGGGCGAATTGCAGCCGGATAGCGGGACGGTTCGGCTGGGTACCCGTTTGTCCGTTGCCTATTTTGACCAGTTGCGAGAGCAGCTGAATGAAGATATGACGCTGGTCGATTCCATCAGCCAGGGCTCGGAGTTTATTGAAATCGATGGTAAGCGCAGGCATGTCATCAGTTATCTGGAGGATTTCCTGTTTCCGCCTCAGCGTGCCCGCTCACCCGTGAAATCTCTGTCCGGTGGTGAACGCAACCGGTTGCTGCTCGCTCGCCTGTTTACGCGTCCGGCCAATGTGCTGATTCTGGATGAGCCTACCAATGATCTCGATATCGAGACGCTCGAATTACTGGAAACGTTATTGCAGGACTATACCGGCACACTTTTTCTGGTCAGCCATGATCGTGCCTTCATTGATAATGTGGTTACTCAGGCCATCGTATTTGAAGGAAACGGGCATTTGCGTGAATATGCAGGTGGCTATCAGGAATGGCTGCAATCCAGATCAGCTACGAAAGCCATCCGAAAAGAGAACAGTGATTCTCCCGTGCCGGTAGCCGGACTCGGCCAGATCAGGAAAGACAAGTCATCTCTTCCTGCCGGTTTGAGTTATCAGGAGACAAATGAGCTTGCAGCGCTGCCGGGGAAAATCGATGTACTCGAACAAGAGCAGATAGTGGTTACCCGGAAACTGAGTGATCCTGCCCTTTACAAGAATAACCATAATGAAGCAATGGAATTGCAGGCGCGTGCTGCAGCACTGGAAAAGGAGCTTTCCCTATACTATACTCGCTGGGAGGCGCTGGAGCATAAGCAGACCATGGCAGAATCAGCCCGCAAGAAGAACTAGAAAAATAAATTTCCTTATACACAACAGGGACATAGCGATAGGCTTCATTGACTAAACGACCCCCATCGTTTAAAGTTCGCTTTTTTTGAGAGGAGGATGCAAAAGTGAAAAAGGCAGCAGCCATTAAACTACTTATCGCTTCTGGCATGATTCTGTCGTTTTCCGGCATGGCAAGTGCAGCCGGGAATACTGATTCGGTCCAGAGCAAAATTGTCATGTGCCAAGGCTGTCATGGTATAGAGGGATATCGTACTGCGTACCCACATGTTTATCATGTGCCGAAACTGGGTGGACAGCATTCAGCTTACCTGGTCAAAGCACTGAAAGATTACAGATCCGGAGAGCGTAACCATCCAACCATGGTTGGTATTGCAGGGACACTTTCCGATGAGGATATCGATGCGTTGGCTGCTTATTACGCCGGTAATTGATTACTCTTCTTAATCCAGGGGGATATAAACAACATGAAAAGCTATTTGGTGGCCGCAGTCAGCGGGTTGATATTTTTTTTATCGGGACAGGTAAGCGCAGCAGATATTGAAGCCGGGAAAAAGAAAGCAGAGGAGATATGCTCATCCTGTCACGGTCTGGATGGCAACAGTCCGGTGCCAATGTTTCCGAAAATTGGCGGCCAGCCCAGAACCTACATCGAGAAAGTATTGAAAGATTACAAATCAGGGGTACGTAAGGATCCGGTCATGGCCGGTATGGCAGCTGCCTTGAGTGCGGAAGATATCGACAATCTGGCGTTTTACTATTCCAGCCAGTCAGGATTACAAGTCAAGCGGTAAAACCGCTTCCGTTATTTATACGGAGGCTGAGAAGCGGAGTGTGTCCCGGGGTCGGGTACATTCCGCTTTTTTATTTGTTTCCAATGCGTTTATCCATACATTCAAGATAAATTTCGGCATCAGGTGCAGTCTGATTGCGCTGTGAATGCCAGAGCATCTCTGCAAGGCATTCCATTACGTGATGCATCGCTTCGTGTTCATCTCCCTGCAATCTGGTTTTCAGTTGCTCAAAACGCTGCAAGATACCAGCCGGCTGATCAATGGCAAGCTGCTCGCGGATAGCGACATGCATACTCATGTGCAGAAAGGGATTCGTCTCACCCAGTTCAGGCGGGAAGTCTTTGTCGAGATAACGTTCCACGTCCTGCAGCATGGAATGATATTCCGGGTGCTGCAGAATGACTTCCAGCGCAATGGTTTCCATGCCGGATAACGGTTCTTTTCGATGATATTTCTGCCAGGTATCAAAAAACAGCCGGCGTGCTTGATCTCTCGATGGGTTGAACATTACCGCAGATTTTGTAAAGGGTGATACCAGAAGATGACAGGATAATTCTGCTGTCATCATACACCGAAGAAAACATGATTTCCGGTAAAGGTGGAACTGCGCAATTTCAACCTGATTCATGACGGGTGCATGAATATCCCTGCCCTGATTTGATCGGGTAGGTTTGAAGTGCTTACCTTTCCTGATCGATGGTAGTACACTAGACCGGCAACACTCGTGTTTTCTGTCAACGGATGGTTTTTAATGATGAGTCGGGTATCACAAGCACTTGCGCCCGTTTTATTTTTACCGCACGGTGGCGGGCCGTTACCTATCCTGGGTGACAAAGGGCATGAGAAGATGGTTTCCTTTCTGAGAAAAATCGCGATCGAGCTGGGTGAACCGCCAGCAATTCTGATTATCAGTGCCCACTGGGAAGAGGAACAGGCGACGATAACGAGCAATAGTCAACCTGGAATAATTTATGATTATTATGGATTTCCTGCTGCGGCTTACGAAATTCAATATGCAGCGCCTGGTCATCCCGGGCTGGCGAATGAAATTTATACCCTGTTGACAGCAAACGGTATTCCGGCGAGACTCGATGAACAACGCGGTTTCGATCACGGGATGTTTGTACCGCTCAAGCTGATGTTTCCACAAGCCCGGATTCCTTGTGTCCAGTTGTCGTTGTTGAATAACCTGAATCCCCGAATGCATATTGCGCTTGGCAAAGCCATTACCGCTTTGCGAAGCAGAAATATTCTGATCGTCGGTTCAGGCATGTCATTTCACAATTTGAAAGCATTTTTCTCGAGCACGGTTGATGGCCGCGGAGAAAATGAGGCATTTGACAACTGGCTGATTGAAACATGCACCCATCCGGCAATTGCACCCGAAGCACGTGAACAGCGGTTGATCGAGTGGGAAAAGGCGCCTTTTGCCCGATTCTGTCATCCAAGAGAAGAACACTTGTTGCCATTGCATGTCTGTTATGGTGTCGCTTGTGTCGATACCCCGACAGCACGGACTGTATTCAACGGAGAAATCATGGGCAGGAAAGTAACGAGCTTTCTCTGGCAGTAGGCTGCTGACGGAACATGCGAATTCAGTATCATCGGCCTGGAACATTTGGAATCGTGATGAAACTCAGTGGAGAATCCGTATGAAAAAACTGAAATTAAAAGCCGCGGTATCTGGTTTCCTGTTTACTGCCATGTTAATGAACAGTGCATGGTCGGCACAAGAAGAGAAGCCCGGTACCGGTTTCGCGTGGAAGGATGGTGCAGAAATTTACGCCAAAATCTGTGCTTATTGTCATGAGGCCAATGTCGGGCCGCAAATTCGTAACCGTGAACTTCCTGCAATCTATATCCGTGCGATCGTTCGTAATGGAAGCCGGGCCATGCCCGCTTTTCGCTCTTCTGAAATCGACGATGAATCACTGGCAAAAGTGGCAGATTTCATTTCTCAGAAAGCATCTCAGTATTGAAGGAGGTCCTGTTCCATGGATGAAACCCGACGTGACTTCATCAAAGGTATGTTTGCCAGTGGAACTTTCCTGGCTCTTGGTGTGCCCGGAATTGCTCGAGCGGCATCGGTTGGGTCACTTTTCGACAGCACACGGAATTGCCGGTTATTGCTGGGAAATACCACCGGTGCCGAATCATTTGCAAAAGGTGTGCAGTCTGCCTGTTTCAACCATGGCAGCCGCCGTCATGGTGCGTTACCGGTATTCCGGTTCGAAAGTGAGCTATCAACCGGTTTTTTGCATTTGGTCGATTTGTTGATGCAATCGCGGAATACACGCTGGATTGCTGTCATGGATCATGCCGATGCAGCCATATTTACTGAGCTGATACGAAATTCCGCCGCTCACCTGCTGGCATCAGGCTCACATGCTTTTGCAGCCGGTGATCATGCGGCTCTGCCGTTGCGTCATGTATGGGCTGCGGCATCACCAGCCTACAGTACAGGAGGGCTGCTGGCATCGATGCTGGCTCGCGAGCAGTACAGTTTCTCGATTGTCGAACGTTTTCTCACGCAATCAGCGGGGGAAGGTATAGAAAATGCTGCACCATCTCTCCCGGAATTTTTGCCGTATCACCGGGCTGATCAGCCTGTAACCCGTTTGTATTGTGCTGGTGTACCGCTTCCGGAAGCCGGCCGGCTGCTCGGCTGGGAAACATCAAAAAATCAGGAATCCTTATTTTCCCGGACCATTGCCTCTACTGCCAGCCGGAATGAAACAGCAGGTAGTACGACAGTTGAATATCCGCAATCCGGTGACTGGGTTGAAGCTACCGGTTATGCAGTTGCAGCAGCTGCACTGGGGATGAAAATAAACCGGGAATCATGTTCTGAGCGCGCATTCGTATATCGGTCAGGTCAGGGTCATCCGGATCATAAAGGGTTGTCGGGAGTAAATTTTGCCTCATTTGTAATCGACGTGTAGGGAGAATACAGTATGGCCAGTAAATATATTGCATTGCCGAAAGGAGTATCAGAAAAAGATTTCGAGGCGGCCGTCAGTCATTTTCGCGGAATACTGGGTGATGACGCCGTACTCACCAGTGCGGAACAGCTGATACCCTATACCAAGACCATGATGCCGGTTCCTGATGCCGAGCATACGCCCTCCATCGCATTGCTGGCGACAACGGTTGAACAGATCCAGAAAATCGTTGCGGTTTGTAATCAGTACAAGATACCGGTCTGGACGATTTCCACCGGCAAAAATTCAGGTTATGGTTCGGCAGCTCCGGCGGAGCGCGGTCAGATAGTGCTCGATCTCAAACGTATGAATCGTATCCTCGAAGTGGATAAGGATCTGGCCTTTGCCCTGGTTGAGCCCGGGGTGACGTACCAGCAGCTCTACGATTACATCAAAGAACATAAACTGGGTCTGTGGTTATCCATGCCTGCGCCTTCAGCCATTGCCGGGCCGGTTGGTAATACGCTGGATCGTGGTGTCGGGTATACACCCTATGGAGAACATTTTCTGTTCGCTTGCGGTATGGAAGTGGTGCTTGCCAATGGTGAAGTGCTGCGCACGGGGATGGGATCGATGCCTAACTCTAATACCTGGCAGGTATTCAAATGGGGGTATGGCCCCTATCTGGATGGTATTTTTACGCAGTCCAACTATGGCATCGTTACCAAATTCGGATTCTGGCTGATGCCTGAACCCCCGGCGTTCAAGCCATTCGTGATTCAATACGAACATGAAGAAGATATCGTGGAAATCGTGGAAACGATCCGCCCGCTGCGTATCAGTGGAGTCATTCCAAATGCAGTCGTTATTGCACATGCGCTGTATGAAGCACCTGTGAAAGCGCGGCGGGGTGATTATGTGAGCGGACCGGGTTCGATTCCGGATGAGGCCGTTTACCGGATTATGAAAGATCATAAACTCGGGATCTGGAATGTGTATGCGGCGCTCTATGGCACGCAGGAACAGATTGATGTGAACTGGAAGATCGTGACACAGGCATTTGGTCAGTCGGGCAAGGCCAAAATCCTGACAGAGCAGGAAGCGGCAAATGATCCTGCATTTGCTTATCGCACCAAGCTCATGCGTGGAGAAATGACATTGACAGAATTTTCGCTGTATAACTGGCGTGGAGGTGGCGGGTCGATGTGGTTCGCACCTGTTTCCCAGGCGCGAGGAAGCGAAACACTCAAGCAGATGGCGCTGACCAAGCAGATTCTTGCCAAGTACGGGCTTGATTATTCCGGTGAATTTATCGTCGGGATGCGTGATATGCACCATATCGTCGATGTCTTGTACGACAAGACCGATGCAGAGCAGACGAAAGCAGCCTATCAGTGTTTTGACGAGTTACTGACCGAATTTTCTGCACGAGGGTATGGAATTTATCGTGTCAATACGGCGTTCATGGATAAGGTGGCTGAAACCTATGGCCCGGTACAGAGAAATATTCACAGAACACTTAAAAAGGCGCTGGATCCTAACGGGATCCTGGCACCGGGAAAATCAGGCATTCGTTGACTGTATTTGTTTTTTGTACAAGAAATGACCATCTCAAAGCGAGGAGTACAGATGAGACGAATCAGGGCTGCAGTGGTTTACCAGAAAGGCGGGCCTTTTCAGATCGAAGATCTGAGGCTGGAAGCGCCGCGTACCGATGAGGTGCTGGTACGCATCGTAGCGACCGGGATGTGTCATACCGACATGGTGGCTCGTGACCAGCTTTATGATGTACCGCTACCGGTAGTCCTCGGGCATGAAGGTTCAGGTATCGTTGAACAGATCGGCGATGGTGTAAGAAAAGTGGCAGTTGGTAACCATGTTGTACTTACCTATATGTGGTGCGGTCATTGCAAACCCTGCCTGCGTGGAGACCTGACCTACTGCGAGCATTTTTATGCGCTGAATTTCGGGGGAGTACGTGAAGACGGCAGTACTTCGACCTGTCTGGCAAACGACACCCGGAGACCGATTCACGATCATTTTTTTGGACAATCGTCATTTGGCACATTTGCTCTGGTGCATGAACGCAATGTGATCAAAGTACCCGAAACTGCACCACTGGAACTACTTGGGCCATTGGGTTGCGGCATTCAGACGGGTGCCGGGGCGGTCATTAATACACTTAAAGTCAGCCCGGGCAGCAGTTTTGTAGCATTCGGCGGGGGTGCGGTAGGATTGAGTGCGGTGATGGCGGCACATGCTGCCGGTGCTACGACAATCATTTCTGTCGATGTAGTTCCTTCACGCTTGGCGCTGGCAATGGAACTTGGCGCGACCCATACCATCAACAGTCGTGAAACGGATCCTGTTGAAGCGGTTCACAAGATTATTAATGGAGGGGCTGATTTCACTTTGGAATCGAGTGGACGCCCGGCCGTATTGCGCCAGGCCATCGATGCATTGGCGATCCGGGGGACATGCGGTATCGTCGGCGCGCCTGCACTGGGTACTGAGGCGAGTTTCGATGTCAACGGCGTAATGACGACAGGCAAGCGCATCATCGGGATCGTCGAAGGGGACAGTAAGCCGGACCTTTTCATCCCGGCACTGGTCGAGCTCTACCAGCAAGGGAAATTTCCTTTCGACAGGCTGGTGAAGTTTTATTCCCTCGATCAGATCAATCAGGCTGCCGAGGATAGTGAAAAGGGCATCACGATCAAGCCGATCATCCGGTTGCAGTCATAGATTTTATACTTCACCTCCTGCCTCGTAAATCTGCACGAAATATGTTACAGATAAGAAAACAGAACTTTGACCGTTTGTCTGGATTCTGGCCGACTGTTTATCAGTATCCGGTGATGTAATTCTAATTTTCGTTAGAAACACATTAATAATCCAGGGGCACAAGGTGATGTGTTTGGCGATATTGGGGCTGGCCTCCAGCTCGTGTAGCGCGTATTGACCAAGTGATCCTCCAAGGCGCCCAAGCTGTCGAATGCACGATTGTGGAAATACTTCTCCCGAAGGTGTATCCAAAGCTGCTCAACCGGATTGAGCTCGGGCGGATAGGTCGAGTATATCCGCCTCCTTCGTTTCGAGCGTTTATATTTTCACGTTGAGCGAGGCATAGAAAGAGCGGCCGGCACCTGGCGAGAACATCGGCTGATAGGACGAGGCCGGGTAGAAGAAATTGTCGTACCAGACGTATTCGTACTTGCGGTTGAACATATTCTTGATCTGCAGGTCGATTTCCAGGTTCTTGGTCAGCGCATAGTGCACGCCACCGTTGAACAAGATGTATCCACCGTACTTGCCCTTGCTGTTCTGGTCATCGATGTAATAGCTGCTTTGGGCACGCCCTTGCAGGTCGAAACGCAGGCTTTCGGTGACCTGGTAGTCCATGCCGACATTGGTGATGTGACGCGGTGTGGAAAAGACTTCCTTGCCGACAAGAGAAATGCCGCCGGAGGTGTAGCCGCCGACGATCTTGGCTTCTTGGTAGGCGTGCGAGAGCCACAATTTGATCTTGTCGGTAATGTGAGCGTTGATCTGGAAATCGACGCCTTTGCGGCGTGTTTCTCCCAGGTTCTGCGTTGCATTGGCGCTCGGCAGGTTGGCGACCTCGGCAGTGGCATCCTGCTGCCAGAGCGCGATTCGGGCTTCTGTCCGCTCAGTCAGACGGAACTTGGTGCCCAGTTCGATGCCGGTATTGATTGACGGCTTGATTTCAGCAGTACCAGTAGTCAGGTAGGCCGGTGAGCGGGATCCGGTGACGATCTGGAAGGTACGTCCCCAGTTGCCATAGACGCTGAAGGCTGCCGACGGACTATATACGATGCTCAGCTTGGGCTGGTTGATCCAGTCGTAATCTTGCAAGGGATAGGTCTGTCCGGTCGCGTTGAGCGTGGTGTGTCCCTTGAACGTGTCAGTTCGGATCGCTGGTACGATCTTCCAGGATCTACCCGGTTTGATGACTGCCTGAACGTAGGCGCCGAAGTTGTCGAGGGTATAGCTGTCGTCGTTGGCTGTCGAGGCAGGTGTGGAGAAATTTGTCGGCTCGGCATAGGCGTAACGATAGCGACGATAGCGGTTGTTCTGGTGTTCGTAGTTGAAGCCGCCCTCGATGGCGATTTGCTCGTTAGCCTGCCAAGTCAGTGTGTTGATCCAGCCCAGGTGTTTCTCGTTCCATAGGCGGCGTTGGCGTGGCAGGGTACTGCCTGAGTAGCTGCTGTAGGTGACATGACGATCATCATCGATGCTGTTGTAATACAGTTTGCTACTGTAGGCCAGGTTCTGGCTGAGTTGATAATCCAGATGGCCGCTCAACTGCTGCATGTCGCGGCTGTCGTGGTCGTTGGCATTGCGGGAGGCGGACTGCCAGCGGTTAGCGGCGAGTTCGCTGGCAGTCATGTAGCCAGGGGATTTCGCCTCATGGCTGTAAATGCGAGCAATCAGGCCGGCCTTCAGGCCGCCGGCATCCGAGGTGTAGAACCATTTGCCGCCGACGCCGTATTTCTTGGAACGGGAATGATCGCGATAGCCGTCGGAATCCTGCTTGGCTACGAAATAGTTCTGCGCGAAGCCACCCGATTCATGACCCAGCGCTGCCTGCACTTCCTGTGTGTTGAAGCTGCCGACGGACAGTCGGGCGTTGATGTAGTTGCCGCCCTGGCGGGTAGCGACATTGATGTTGCCGCCGATGTTGTGCAGACCGTAACGTGGATCGTTGGTGCCACGGACGACTTCGATATACTCGATATCTAGCGGGAAGATCATGTCGAGATGGCGCATATTCCCGCTATTGATATTACCCGGTACACCGTCGATCAACAGCTTGATGCCGTTGATGTAGCCCTCGCCGTTGAAGGCGCGGAAGGAGGGCTTGCCGGATTCGGCGCCGAGACGGAATTCGGTCAACTGTATGCCGGGCATCTGGCCGATCAATTCCCAGCTGTTCATCACGTTTTTGTCCTGCACACGCTCGGCACCCATTACGTCGACCGAAGTCAGGATGCTGCGTGTTGGCAAGGAGCCGGTGTTGCCGGAATTGACTGTCACTTCCCCCAGTACGACCATTGACTCCTGTGCCTGAGCGTTGGACAGCGCCAGGGCAATCAGCCAGACGAGCCGGCTGGGTTTGAATCCGGATTTTTCATTGAGCCAGCTGATGCGCCATACGTGTGCTGGACTTCTGTCGCCAGTCGAAATATCGTGTGCCGATCTGATTTCACTGCTCCTGTTCTGGTACGTAGATCATCGAACCATTCTTGAGGCGAAAAGCTGTTCCGGCTTTGGTGCCTTCCCCTTCTCCGATCTGTCCCGTGGATTTGTAATGTTTCAGTTCCTCACCTTGTTTAATGATCATTTCCATGGATGGTTTGCCGGGATCCTTGATGATCACCGCGTCCTGCAGCGTGAACGGATTGAGCGGGTTTTCCATCACTGCGATCAGCAATACGGCGATGATCACGAGAAAGACATCGATGATATTGACGACACTTAGGATCGGATCATCTCCATCTTCATCTTCCAGGATTGAAAGCGATCTGCGCTCAGCCATGAACGACTCCATCCAGGTGAGTGGGTACTTCATGTGAACCGAGGATATGCTCGAGTTCCTCCAGCAACCAGCGCCGACGGATAGTGAGCACGAAATACGATAAAGAAGCCGTGAGCAGGGCAATGATTACTGCAGAAAAGGCGACGATCAGGCTTTCGGCCATTCCTTGCGCATTCCCTGCAGATACCGCAACAAGTGCGGGACCCATTGGAATCATGGTAGCTACCAGCCCGAGCATCGGAGCAACCCGGCTGGTGATGCGCAAAGGCTCGATCAGACGGAGCAGTTGCAGCTCCAGCATTTCCTGGGTGGCGGCCGGATGAGCACGCATAAAGAGGACGAGTGGCTGTCTCTGCCTGCTGCCGACAGTACGCAGCAATGTATCCATCAGCAGAGTGCCTGCAGTAAACAGGGCATAGATAAACATCAGGCCAAGCACGATCAGGACGGGTGTCAGAAACAGCCGGGAGATTTCATAAAATAATGATTCAAGCGCATTCATGGTTTTTTAAGTCAGGTCAGTCAGGAATTTTTGTGTTTAAGAAAGTTTCAAGCCGGAGAATGCCTGCCGTTCCCGGTAGGTGCGCCAGGACTGGTAGATAGCGCCTGCAGCGATGATGCCGATGAGCAGCCAGGCATAATTCCACAGGATTTCTTCGATCATTGGCTGAACAGGGGTCTCGACCATTTGCTGGCCGCGTACGATGTCCGCAGTCTGTTGTGGTTCAGGTTGTGGATTGGCTTGGCTTTCAACAGGGGTATCGGGGGTATTCAGACCATAGCCGGCTGCCAGTTCAGCGACATATGCTTTGAAAGTGGCGTTGTCGGTCTGGATATCATGGCGATTTGCGATGTCGGTATAGACCTCGACCAGTTCGCGTCTGGTCTGTTCGCTTGCTTCCCAGTAATCCTTGCGGATAGCTTCCAGCATGCGTTCAGCGATCTGGGCCAGCGCGGCAGGATTCGATTTCTCGAACCAGTCACGCATATCGAAGTTATAACGGTCGGCAATATAGCTCTGGTGAAATTCCTCCCATTGATCATCCCGGGTGATATTACGATCCATGACCTGCCATCCCCAGAAGTTGTTGATCGTATCGAGCATCTGCAATGTTCCGGAATAGCCTTCTTTCTGCATTTCCCTGATCCAGTTCGGGTGCTGGTAAACCGCACGCAATTCCCTGGCCATGAATTTTTCTGCCGACTCAAGTCTGGCGCGTGCCGGATCGCGCAGATTGGAAATATAGAGTTGCGGGCTCGTCCCATCCAGATGCCGTACTGCCATCGATATTCCTCCCAGATATTCGAATGGATGATCCGTATCGAGCAGGCCGCGCAGGTTGGATGAACGTGAAAACACTGCAGCACTCGTGCCGCGCAGATGTTCCGCGTAGGCGTTTATTTCGTTTCCTTTGCCATCGGTAAGTTTCTGGCTCCAGTGTGCCGGGTTCGGCCCGTAAGCCCAGGACATGCGTGACAGATAGAGGTTTTCGAGCTTGCCGTCCTTCTCGTCCCATTTATCCGAAGCCAGAGTGGCTTGGGTCAGGCGTGTGCTGTAGTCACCACTTTCATTGCCAAAAATACGTGTCAAGGCAAATTCCCTGGCCGTTTCAGGTGTTACTCCCAGCTTCTCCAGTTGTGCCCGGATACGCCGGGTATTGGCACGTATGGGGTTTTCACTGTCGGGTTCGTCCTGTTCAGCCAATAGTGTGATTGCCTGGTTGAATCGTTCCATTACATTTGGAAACTGGTCACGATACAGTCCGGTCAGTGAAATGACCGTATCGATACGGGGACGCCCCAGCTCGCTCAGGGGAATGACTTCCATACCGGTTACCCGCCCACCCTCATCCCATACAGGTCGCACACCCATGGCATAGAATATCTGTGCCTCGAGCATGCCGAGATGGCGCATGGTTTCAGTGCTCCACATCGAGAAGGCGAGTTTTTCCGGAAATTTGTCGTGTGTGAGTTTGTAGCTGGCAATCAATTGTTCGACTGCCTGCCTGCCCGCTTCATAAGCCGCACGAGTGGGGACTCTTCCGGGGTCGAATCCGTACATGTTGCGGCCGGTCGGCAGTGCATCCGGGTTGCGGATCGGGTCTCCACCATACGAAGGATCGATCCAGCGCGATGATAATCCTTTTACGATTGAATCGATTTCCGGGGCTGCGTGCAGATTCATGCGAAATGTGCGGCCGCGTTCAGCCACCGCTCGCAATCCGGGATCGTTGATATCGTTCAGTGGCTGATCGGAGAAGACATACGTCTCAACGAAACGATAGGGTTCGGATTGCTGAATTTTGCGGTAATCTTCGCGCAGCAGAGTGCGGGCATCTTCGATACCCAGCAGATCGTAGAGGGGCTGTCCGAGCATCTGCATGACGTTGCTGATCTGATGAGCCTGTTCCGCATCGCGTCCGAGAGTATGCAAACCCAGTGGTTGCTGGGCTGTCCCGAGATCTTCGAGATAATCTTCGATGTCCCGCAAAAAATTGTCGAAATTTCGTTCCAGATCAGCGACTTTCCATTGCATATCCTGATGGATATTCATTCTGACTGCCTGTTCGATGATCAGCTTGCGGTTATTGTCGCGCACCAGGCCCTGGTCCAGTGACTGGTATTCCCGGATCAGGTCATTGAGCCGGACGAAATCATCGGAGAGACCAGCCGGAGAAAAGGCAGGCGTCTGATGGCTGATGATGACCCCGCGTCCCCGGCGTTTGACGTGAATGGCCTCGCCGATGTTATCCACGATATAGGGATAGATCACCGGCAGGTTGCCAACCAGAATGTTGGGATAGTCATACGCCCACAGACCGCGCTCTTTCCCCGGTGTCCATTCCTGGGTACCGTGTGTGCCAAAATGTACGATGGCATCGGCGCTGAATTGTTCGCGTATCCACAAATAGCTGGCGAGATAGGCGTGCCCGGGAGGTTGCCGGGTATCGTGGAACAGTTTCTTTTCTTCTTCCATACCCGCCATTTCGCCGCGTGAAGGCTGCGGCATCACGACTAGATTGCCCAGTTGCATACGCGGAATCACGAATCCATTTACGCCATCCTTGTGCGCAAGCCACACGCTTTCTTCCGGATTTCCCCAGCGAGCTTCGATGTCATTTCGCACCGATTCCGGCAAGGTTGCATACCACGTGCGATAGCGGGCAAGCGGGAGGAAGTCCCAATGAGGGGTGCGCATCAGTTCCGGAATATCGCCAGCACGATAGGCTGGTCGCAGCATCTGTCCGACCGTATCGATCATTTGTTGTTCGGTTACGGCTTCAAAGGCATAGCCTTCCGAACGCAGATGTTCCACCAGATATTCAAGTGACCTGGGTACGTTCAGATTGGAGGCTCCCTGGTTTTTCTCACCGGGGGGATGATTCCAGAACAGCAAAGCGACACGTTTGTCGGCATTGGCCCTGAGGTTGAGACGTGCCAGATTGATAGCTTTGCCGACCAATAGATCCAGCTGTTCCGGCAGAGGAACGAATTCTCCACCTTCGTTGGTAGTGAGTACGACCGGGTCCTGCAATCCGATGTATTCGGCGGTAGTCAGCGTAAAGGGAACGAAGTAGCTGCCGATCCCGGCGCTGTCCTTCAGATAGTCGGTGCGTGTACCGCCGCGGTAGGAAAGGACATTGATAGCCGGTATACCGAGTGCCTGATGCCATGCCTTGCGGTTTTCCGGAGCGCTGCCAAGGAAAGTATTGACGAGTATGACCTGCGGGATGATTTTTCCCTGATAGGTGATGAGCGGCTCATCGATTGTGATATTCCGACGTTCGGCAGGATTCGGGAAATCGGCACTTCCGCGTGGCTGAACGATATCAACGGGATTTTCCCGGGAGTTGTCTGCTCCGGCGCTGGCGGATCCTCTTTCGCCAAAACCTCGGTTGCCAGTTGCCCCGGGTCGCCTGTTAGATTCATTGAAACCCGATACCTGCACGGTTGACCCGCGTGATATGCGCGTGCTGCGGTAAAACACGAGCGGCAATGCGCCTGCCTGCTCCAATGCCGACACGACTTCGTCCAGCATGCGTGTCTGTCCGTCGGCGATATAGGTGGAAGGGATTTCCATGGCGATCACCGGTCTTTCCAGTGCAGGGTCTGCCATCTGTTTTTCCCACCAGTTCAGATACTCGGGCAGTGTCGGAAAAATACTGTCGGCATGCCCCGGGTGATAAATGCCACCATCAGGAAGATCTGCCGGGGGTGGTACTTCGCTCAGATCACCTCCCTGCATCCAGATGCGCAGATAATGAAAAAGCCTTTCCCGGTTCACTTTCTGGCCGGCCACATAATAGCCGTAGAGTCGTTCGGCAATTTCCGGTGCCAATCGTATCGGGCTGATCTGGCCGCCGAAGGTTTGAAAGGTGACGACAGGTACAGCAGTTTCGCGCAGCAGCTTGCCGGCGATATGTTCGATTTGTGCCTGATCTTCGGCACGGGGAGCATCGATGATGACCAGCCGTGCTTCTGCCAGTGCCTTGCGCACTCCCTCTTCACCTTCCCGGTCTGCTTGTACCCAGTGCAGATCGATCCCCGAGCCCTCCGAAGCAGCTTGCATCAGACGGAACTTGTGTTCCAGGACGAATTGGGTCGACAACAGGGCGACCTTGTGTGCAAAAGCGGCAGGAGCCAGCAGTATCAGTGTGATCAGGAGAAATATTCGTTTCATGTATCTGTTGTCATGTACAAAAAATGTAAATCGGTTACCGCCATCAGATTGATGCATTCCATGCCGTCCCGGATCAATTTGCTGGAGTGATAGGAACGTATCGTCATTTGGCTGGATGCCGTGTGTCAGAATCGCAAATTGACTTGCGCGACATAGTTGCGGCCAGTACTGATCAGCGATTGGAAATAGCGCTCATTCAGCAGGTTGTTTGCGGCAAAGCTGAACTCGGCCATTTTGTTCCAGGTATAAATGAGTTTGGTATCGAGCAGCCAGAAAGCCTGATTTCCCCCGTAAACATTGTGAAAGACATCGATGTTTTCTGCGGTATTGAAGGATTTTGATACATGACGGCCGGTCAGGCTGCCTGACCAGTCGTGCCAGTTGGTTTCCAGCCCGGCAGTCAGGATATGTTTAGGGCTGTTTGGCATCCGTTTGCCTTCGGAATCGGGGCTGGCGCTGTTTTTCAGTGTTCTGGCGGTTGGCGTCCAGGTATAGTTGGCGTGGAGCTTGAGCCAGCCGGTCAGTACCTGATCGACCGAGAGCTCGATTCCGCGTGTGATCCCTGTCCCTGCATTGACATCGGTCGCTTCCCGCAGGGTAGTGGTAAATGTCAGATTTTTTGAAGTAATGAGATCGAACAGGCGGTTTTCAAAGAAAGTGGCCTTGAGCCGGGTGCCGGTTGCAGCCAGGTGTTGTTCGATGCCTGCTTCCCAGGAGAGTGCGGTTTCAGGTTTCAAACTGGCATTGGCATAATTTATGACAACTCCTCGTCTGGAATCGGCAAACATATCCTGCAGTGTCGGCGGGCGGAATGCGCGTCCGGCCGAGGCACGCAGTACTCCGCCTTGCCAGGGTGCCTGATACACCAGTGCAAGTTTCGGGCTGATTTCAACGACTGACTGTTTTTCGGTAGGTTTGACCACGCCAGTCTGCAGATTCCTGCTTTTCCCTTCAGCCGTCCACCAGTCCAGTCGTGTGCCAAAGTAGGCGGTCAGACGATCGGTCAGAAAGATTTCATCCTGAACAAAAAATGACGTAGTCAGGCTTTCCGAGTCGCCGGTGAGGTTGAGGGCGGTGCGAGAATCGATGTCCTGCCAGTTGCTGAGTGTGTATTCACGCCGTTTTAACGTGCCATGTTCAACTTGGAATCCGGTGGTGAGAAAGTGACGGTCGCCGAGATGAAACGAATACATTCCCTGGCCGTTGATCAATTGCTGGGGGCGGTGTGCGGAGGTGCCCGGGCCACCATCGAATGTGGAATTCTGTCCGACCAGGGTTGACCAGTAACCGCGCGACAGGTGATTGAAGCTCAGTGAAAGTTTGGAATGATTGGCAAATTTATGTTCGAAATCCAGAAAGCTGCGCAGATCATCTTCGTGGGTTTCGGCATTCAGAAAAAGTGAAGGAGTGATTCGGCCCAAGATTGTTCCACCAACATTGACTGTGCCGCTGATAACCGTATTGCCGCCGGGATCACGCAGATATGAGGTCGGATTTTCCGATCTGACATCAGAAAAAAGGTAGCGCAATCCGCCCGAGATGCGGGTAGTCGGACTGAAATCATAATAAGCTTTGATTTGTCCGACATGGTAATTCCACGGCACGTTGCCACGATCTCCGATCTGGAAAGTGGGTGTACCATTGGTAGTGTGCGTCGGGATTGCACCGGTGACGCGAGTGCCTTGCGGACCTGCCTGATTGGTAGCCGGATCGCTGAAAGACCAGCTGTCCCTGTAGCCACTGCTCGTTTCATAGCGATAGCCGATGCTGATGGCTAGCCCGTTATCGAAAACATCACGATAAACTGCGCTGCCGTAGCCACTTTCAGGTGAATTGAACTGGTAGCCGCCAGTCAGCGAAATTTCTTTTTCGGTTGGCTTCTTTGAAACCACCCGGATGACACCGGCAAAAGCATTGCCGCCATAAAGCGCAGAAGCAGCACCCGGAATGACTTCGATGCGTTCGATATCTTCCGGAAACAGGGTAGCCCAGTTGAAGGTTCCGAATGCGGGGTCGTTCATTTTCTGGTTGTCCAGCAAAACCAGCGTTCTTGAGACACCTGAGACTCCGCGGATCGAAATACGGTTGCCGCGATTTGCCGAGGGCGCCTGGCTGCCCTGACTGGCTCCCCAGATATAGACGCCTGGTGTTTCCTGCAGGATGTCACCGGCACGGCGTACGTTGCGTAACCGGATTTTTTCTTTGTCGAACAGGTGCAATGTGCCGGGAATTTCTTCGATGGATTTATCAGAGAGTGTGGCTGAGATGACCATGGGATTGAATACGACAGGTTCATCTTTCTTTTTGGAGATACCTGCTTCGTGTGCAGCGTACAGAGCGTTGGGAGATAACGGCAGTGTGAGGTTTGAAACGAGGAAAATACAGGCGGTTTTCTTCATGATAAACAAGTCGTTGTTGAATTCTTTTTTTCATTATTGTGTTTAACGCGTTGTTTGATCAATGTGACAAATTGTCGCAGCCAGGGCGTCTGCAGCATTTCCTGAGGCAAATTTCAAGGTCATCGACGGATGAACGGGGAGTCTTTACGGGTCGATAATTGCCTTGCAGCTGTGGGGAATGTATGAGGGTTCGATATGCCAATGCGACAATTTGTCACATTGACCCTGAATCGGAAAAAAATAGAATATTTATGATCGATTTCGAGGCAGTACAGGAGTTGCGATATTGCTGTTTCGATTTCGTTGTCTGAAATTTTGAAAATAAATGACTTTATCCGTTTGTGTAAGGATATTGGTGCATCTGTTTATGTTGATGGGATAAACTGTATATCAGTGGATTTTTGAAGAGAGGTTTTGATAACCTATTGGAAACATTGGTGTAATATAAATTTCTGTTTTTATGAGTTGCAATTCTTGCTATAATGGCAAGCATGGTTTTGAGGGTGGGCTGGTTAGCCCATTTTTTATTTGTGGTGAGACTATGTCATTGTTTGAGCTGCTCGAACCAACGATTGCGGGCATGGGATACGAGCTGGTCGATATCGAGCAGTCTGCTCCTGGCAGGTTGTTGCGGGTATTTATCGATAAAAAAGAGGGATCGATAACGCTCGACGACTGTGTTGCTATCAGTAATCATTTGAGCCAGTTGCTGGCAGTCGAGAATATCGATTATAACCGGCTTGAGGTTTCTTCTCCGGGTCTGGATCGGCCATTGAAGAAAAAGGCTGATTTTGTTCGTTATATGGGGGAATCGGCGCGGATCAGGCTGCGAATCGCCTTGCAGGGGCAAAGAAATTTTGTGGGAACACTGGTCGAAGTGAATGATGATGTCCTGACATTGAATGCTGATGGAAAATTGTTGCAGATTGAATTGAGAAACCTGGAAAAGGCTCGGCTGATTCCAAAATTGTGATTCTGGTAGATCTGACGATGGGTTTGGGGTTGAAAAATAGGGCTGGAGGAATATGAGCCGCGAGATTTTACTGTTGGTCAATGCTTTGGCGCATGAGAAGAATGTGGATAAAAATATCGTTTTTACCGCACTCGAAATGGCGCTGGCTTCTGCTGCCAAGAAGCATACCCGGGATGATATTGACGTGCGTGTCTCGATCGATCGTGATACCGGTGGATTTCACTGTTTTCGCAGATGGCTGATCGTTGCAGATGATCCGGTAGAGCACCCGGAGCGGCAAATTACGGTGAGTGAGGCTGTAGGGCGCAATCCACAGGCTGTTCCAGGGGAGTATATAGAGGAGCTGATGGAGGATGTCACTTTTGACCGGATCGGTGCGCAGGCTGCCAAACAGGTCATTTTCCAGAAGATACGTGATGCCGAGCGCGAACAGAATCTGAATGATTTTCTTGATCGCGGGGAATATCTGGTGTACGGCGTGATCAAGCGTATGGATCGTGGAAATGCAATCATTGAGTTTGGCAAGATCGAAGCAGTTCTGCCACGCGACCAGATGATTTCACATGAAAATCTGCGTATGGGCGACCGTGTCCGTGCCTATCTTCTGAGAATCGATCGGTCGGTGAGAGGGCCACAACTGGTATTGTCCAGGACTTCACCGGCGTTTCTGGCCAAGCTGTTCGAGCTTGAAGTGCCCGAGATAGAAGAGGGGATTCTGGAAATCAAAGCAGCAGCGAGAGATCCTGGTTCCAGAGCAAAAATCGCTGTCAAATCGAATGACAGTCGCGTGGATCCGATCGGTACCTGCGTGGGTATGCGCGGTTCGAGAGTACAGGCGGTTACCAGTGAGCTTGCCGGTGAGCGGGTGGATATCATTCAGTGGTCGGATGATCAGGCCACATTCGTCGTAAATGCTTTGGCACCCGCTGTGATCAGCAGCATCGTGGTGGATGAGGAGAAGCATTGTATGGATATCGTGGTGGATGAGGAGAATCTGGCTCAGGCCATCGGCCGGGGCGGGCAGAATGTCCGGCTGGCATCTGAATTGACGGGCTGGCAGCTCAATATCATGACAGAGGAAGAGTCGCAGGAAAAAACTGAAGAAGAAGCTGCTTCCATTTGTGAGCTGTTCATGGAGAAACTCGATGTCGATGAAGACGTCGGGCGTATCCTGGTGGAAGAGGGATTCTCCACTCTGGAAGAGGTCGCCTATATTCCAATTGAAGAAATGTTGGAAATACAGGAGTTTGATCGTGAGACAATTGAGGAGTTACGTAACCGTGCCCGTAACGCCTTGTTGACGGATGCCATTGCGACTGAAGAAAAAATTGGCCATGCGTCCGAAGCGCTGCTTGCCCTGGAAGGAATGGATATCGAGCTGGTGCGTGAACTGGCGGCAAAAGGGATCAGTACTCAGGAAGAGCTTGCTGATCTGGCGGCAGATGATCTGGTCGAATTGACGGGCATAGACTTTGAACGTGCAAGTAAAATTATCATCAAGGCACGTGAACCCTGGTTCGCATGATTCCCGGTCAGGGCCGGATAGTCTCGTACATGCGGGCAGGGAAAAGGGAATGTTTGTTGTGTTTTCGGATTTTTGTTGGATTTGAAGTAAAAGGTTGCTGATGACTCAAATGACTGTAGAGCAATTTGCGCATGATCTGGGTATGTTACCTGGCTTGTTGCTGGAACAGCTTCAGGCTGCCGGGGTAGATAAACGTTCTGCAGCAGATTTTGTCACGGAGCAGGATAAGACCCGGCTTCTCGATTATCTGCGTAAATCGCATGGAAGTAGCGGACCAAGAACCAGGATCACCCTGGCGCGTAAACAAACGACAGAGATAAAACAGTCAGACAGCACAGGCAGGCCGAGGACCATTGAGGTCAAAGTCAAGAAAACGCGGGTGCTGACCAGACAGAATGAACCTGAGGTGATTGAAAAAAGTGTGAGTGAAGAGCCCGCACCTTTGAAAATGGTCGAAACGCCGGAACCGACGATTGTAAAGTCGGTTGTCGATGCTGAGCAGATGGCCTTGCGTGCTGAAGAAGCCAGGAAAAGATCAGAGTTGATTGCCCGTCAGGCTGCTGAGCTGAAAGAAAAGCAGGAAAAAAGGAGACAACAGGCAGCTGCTCAGGCGAACGTGAAAAAAGAACCGGCCCCGGCTGAGCAGGAATCTGGGCCGGCGACAGCTGTCACGCCGGGATCAGTGACTGAAATTTCATCCAAATCGCCGGAAACAGGTGCTGCAGCCACGCCTGCTACTTCAACTGCTCCAGCGACAACCTCGACGACTGCAGCGACCAAGGGACATGCTCCTCAGAAACCGGTTGTCAAACCGGAAGAGAAGGGCGAAAAGAAAAAGAAGCCAACCAAGCAGGATGCCTGGAAGGATGAGCCGGTCAAACGTCGTGAACCGAAAGCACGTGGTGATCTGTCTGGCGGGCAGGAATGGCGCATGCGTAAGGATAAGCACGGCAAATATAAGTCAGATGAATTGCAATCCCAGCATGCTTTTTCGGTACCTACTGAACCGGTCATTCATGAAGTCTTGATTCCTGAAACTATTTCAGTGGGAGCTTTGGCGCAGAAAATGGCAGTCAAAGCAGCAGAGGTCATCAAGGTACTGATGAAAATGGGCAGTATGGTGACGATCAATCAGATGCTCGATCAGGAAACTGCCATGGTCGTCGTCGAGGAGATGGGGCATATCGCCAAGATTGCTGCGTCGGATAATCCCGAGTCTTTCTTGGAGGAGGTCGATGTATCTTCCGATGAAGCCAGGATGGAACCACGCGCCCCTGTAGTCACGGTGATGGGACACGTCGATCATGGTAAGACCTCGCTGCTCGACTATATTCGCAGAACCCGTGTTGCAGGAGGGGAGGCCGGTGGAATTACCCAGCATATTGGTGCCTACCATGTCGAAACTTCACGCGGGGTGATTACATTTCTCGATACGCCAGGACATGAAGCGTTTACTGCGATGCGCGCTCGCGGTGCCAAGATTACCGATATCGTCATACTGGTTGTGGCTGCGGATGATGGTGTGATGCCCCAGACGATTGAAGCCATTCACCATGCCAAGGCGGCGAATATTCCTATTGTCGTGGCGGTCAACAAAATGGATAAGCCGGAAGCCAATTTTGATCGTATCAAGCAGGAACTGGTCAATCATGGTGTCGTCCCCGAGGACTGGGGAGGTGATGCCATGTTCATTGGTGTTTCAGCAAAAACCGGTCTGGGAATCGACGAATTGCTGGAAGCAGTTTTATTGCAGGCAGAAGTGCTGGAACTCAAAGCTGTCCGGGAGGCGCCAGCCAAAGGTGTGGTGATCGAATCCCGTCTGGACAAGGGGCGTGGTCCGGTTGCGACGGTTCTGGTTCAATCTGGCACTTTGAGACGGGGTGATGCGGTTCTGACTGGAGCCGTGTTTGGAAAAATCAGGGCCATGCTGAATGAGCGGGGTAAATCCATCAGTGAAGCGAGTACCTCGATTCCCGTCGAGATTCAGGGGTTGTCAGAAGTCGCGGTCGCCGGAGAAGTGTTTATTGCGCTGGATGATGAGCGCAAGGCTCGTGAGATTGCTCTTTTTCGCCAGGGTAAATTCCGTGATGTGCGACTGGACAAGCTTCAGGTGGCAAAAATGGAGGATGTATTCGGTCAGCATGAGGATGTCAGTACACTTAACCTGATCATCAAAGCAGATGTGCAGGGATCTTGCGAAGCACTGGTCTATGCGTTGAAGAAGCTGGAAACCGATGAAGTGAAAATCAATGTCGTGCACAGTGGAGTGGGGGCGATCATCGAATCTGATATCAATCTGGCTCTGGCATCCAAAGCTGTCGTCATCGGGTTCAACTGTCGTGCCGATCTGGGCGCGCGCAAGCTGATCGCTTCAACCGGGGTGGATGTGCGCTACTACAACATCATTTACGAAGCGGTCGATGAAGTCAAAAAAGCATTGTCAGGAATGATGATGCCGGATCGCAAGGAAAAAATCCTGGGTATGGTCGATATTCGTGAAATTTACCGGATATCCAAGGTCGGAGTCGTGGCCGGTTGTTATGTGCTCGAAGGATTGATCAAACGTGATGCGCTGGTAAGGTTATTGCGCGATGGTCTGGTCATCCATAGTGGTAGTCTGGATTCTCTGAAAAGATTCAAGGAGGATGTCCGGGAGGTGAAATCCGGTTTCGAATGCGGGCTTTCATTGAAGAATTTCAATGATATTCAGCAGGGTGATCAGATCGAGGTGTATGAGATTGTTGAAACTGCTCGTGTGCTGTGATACTGAGTTCTGTGAAGTGAGTGGTTCTCCGGATTGAAGAGGAGGTGATCATGTCTAGGGATTTTTCGCGTACTGTACGGGTGGCTGACCAGATTCAGCGTGAGTTGGCTTTGCTGATCCAGAATGAAATCATGGATCCAAGAGTCGGGATGGTGACACTGACCGGCGTGGAAGTAACACGTGATTATGCCTATGCCAAAGTTTTCTACACCACTTTGGGAGGGGATGGAAATATTCAGCTTGTTGAAGAGGGATTGAAGCACGCAGCTGGCTTTCTGCGCAGTCAGCTGGCTGGCAAAATCAGGCTGAGAGTCGTTCCACAGTTGCAATTCGTTTACGATGAATCGGTCGAACGCGGTATGAAACTCTCTCGGCTGATCGATGAGGCTGTAGGTAAAGCCTGACCCGGAAGGTTGATATTTGAATCCTGCCGCTTCGATTTTCTGATTCAACTTACTGTAAGGTCTTCCCCTGTCCCAATCTGCCAGCATCAGCGGAGTTTTGTTGCTTAACAAGCCTTCCGGTATTTCATCCAATCGAGCACTACAGATCAGTAAGCGTTTATTGTCGGCCGCCAAGGCAGGGCATACCGGAACATTGGATCCAATGGCACAGGGGCTGCTGCCGATCTGCCTTGGTGAGGCTACCAAATTTTCCTCTACTTTGTTAGGTGTGGATAAAACCTATGTTGCGTCCCTCAGACTTGGTTATATCAGCAACACGGGAGATGCCGAAGGTGAAATCAGACAGGTGGTCGGTTCTGATGTGAACCCACCTGATTTCGGGCAAGTGACCGGGATTCTGCAAACATTTCTCGGTCGATCCAGTCAGATTCCACCTATGTTCAGCGCATTGAAACAACATGGCAAACCGCTTTACCGGTATGCACGTGAGGGAATTACGGTTGAGCGCAAAGCACGGGAAATCGTAATTCATGCTGCGTCACTCGATACTTTGTCAGGTTTTGAGATGACGATTACGGTTCGATGCAGTTCAGGTACATATGTCCGAACACTGGCTGAGGACATCGGAAAGGCACTTGGTTATGGCGGTGCCTATCTCACAGCGCTTTCCCGTATCAGTGTCGGTCATTTTGAATTATCCCAGGCCTGTGATCTGGATCAGCTCGAATCCGAGACTCCTGTCAATCGTCAGAAACTTTTGTGTCCGATCGACAGTCTTCTAAACGATATTCCTTCCATAGTACTTGATGATGATGAGGCATTACGTTTGCGACAAGGACAGAAAATCAGGAAAAACATGTCTCGATATGGATTACCGGTCAACACACAATTGAAGTTGTACGATGATCGCAATGTTTTTCTTGGCCTCGGTGAACGGATCGATCCTGAAGTCATCGTGCCTAGAAGAATGATTTCATTACATGAAGCTGTTACGGGTGCGATAGCCGGTTCGGTGGATTGACAGTAAATCCTGACGTGGTTTTTATTGCCTGATGAGCGGCAACGACACCAGGCGGACAGCAATACGCTATAATCTCCGACTTTTATGACTACAGGCCCATCACCGATTGAGATGCTGACAGCTAGGAACCTGGAGTGTATACGAGGGGAGCACAGACTCTTCAGTAATCTCTCTTTTTCCGTAAATCCCGGTGAGCTGATGTTTGTGGGTGGCCCCAACGGCAGTGGCAAAACCAGCCTGCTCAGATTGTTGTGCGGATTATCTTTGCCTGATGATGGGGAAATTTACTGGAATGGAACTGATATCCGGAAGCTGGGAGTGGATTATCGCGACGTGATGACTTACCTGGGGCATCTGGGAGGCATCAAGGATGATCTGACAGCTATCGAGAATCTGCGGATATCCTGCGCACTGGCAGGTTGTGAGATCGATGAGGATCAGGCGGCAGATGCATTGGGGCAGATCGGGCTGGCTGGACGTGAAATGCTGCCCGCCAGAGTGTTGTCGCAAGGGCAGCGTAGGAGAGTGGCTCTGGCTCGTTTGCTGGTGACTCGAACCAGGTTATGGATCCTGGATGAGCCCTTGACTGCTCTTGACGTTGCAGCGGTGGAGCTGATCAAAGGCATACTGGAGCATAATCTGGCAAAAGGAGGTATGGTCATTATGACTACTCACCAGGAGCTCGTGATGAGCACTGTGACGGTGCATCATTTGGTCTTGTCCTGATTCGATATGATCTGGTGGATAATCAAGCGGGATTTGTTGCTGGCAATGCGTCGACGTTCCGACGTGCTGACGACCCTGTTCTTTTTTGTCATCGTTGTCAGCCTGTTCCCGCTGGGTGTGGGGCCTGAGGCTAGTATATTACGGATAATGGCATCGGGTGTAGTATGGGTGGCTGCTTTGCTGGCTTCGATGTTGTCGCTGGGCCGTATGTTTTCCAGTGATTATGCGGATGGAACTCTGGAGCAGATGCTGCTTTCCCCGGTTTCTCTGTCTGCGTTGGTCATGGGTAAAGCAATATCACACTGGCTGGTGACCGGGGTTCCGCTGGTGCTGATGGCACCGGTATTGGGGATCCAGTACGATTTGCCGGTAGAGGCATTGATTGTGCTAACGCTCTCACTGTTGTTGGGGACGCCTGTGCTGAGTCTGATTGGTGCAATCGGTGCTGCGTTGACATTGGGGTTGAGGGGAGGGGGTGTACTGGTATCGATACTGGTTCTGCCGCTCTATATTCCTGTGCTGATTTTTGGAACAGGCGCAGTCGAGGCAAGTACTGCCGGAATGGGGTTCGGGGCGCATTTTTCGATATTGGGTGCATTTTTATTGGTTTCCATCGTTTTTTCACCTTGGGCGACTGCTGCATCTCTCCGGATTTCCATGGGCTGATCTCAGCAATTATGGCCGCAGGTAACGGGTGGTGAGGTATTGGGTAAGGTAAAAGCAAGTAACTTCGTTCTTTACCGGATTAATTAAGAGAGAATATTCAGGACATGACAATCAATTGGTTTAAATATGCCTCTCCCGCGAGTTTTTATTTTCTGGCGGGGCGGATGATTCCCTATTTTTCCATTGCGGCAATCATTTTTCTGATCGTGGGCCTGTATATCGCCTTTTTTTCTGCCCCGACCGATTTTCAGCAGGGTGAGGCCTACCGGATTATTTTTATCCATGTTCCAGCTGCCTGGATGTCGATGTTTTTGTACGTAGTCATGGCATTCTGGGCCGGGATAGGACTGGCATTCAATACCCGGCTTTCATCCATGGTGGCAAGTGCCATAGCACCGACGGGTGCCATGTTTACTTTCCTTGCTCTATGGACAGGGGCATGGTGGGGTAAGCCGATGTGGGGAACATGGTGGGTCTGGGATGCCCGTTTGACTTCCGAATTGATTTTATTTTTTCTGTATATCGGTTTTATGTCATTACAGGCCGCAATCGATGACCCAAGGCGTGCGGACAAAGCCGGAGCCATTATTGCTCTGGTTGGGGTGGTCAATATTCCGATCATTTATTTTTCGGTTCAGTGGTGGAATACCTTGCATCAGGGTGCCTCAGTCAGCCTGATTCAATCACCCAAAATGGCAACTGCCATGCTGTCGGGCATGTTGATCATGGCGCTGGCGGTATGGATGTACTCGATTGTAATGATTCTGATTCGGGCCCGTCTCATCATTCTGGAGCGTGAACGCCACACAGCATGGGTGTCAGAATTGAAAGAAGGAGTGTTGGAATGAAGTGGGAAAGCGTATCTGATTTTTTTGCCATGGGGGGATATGGCCTTTATGTATGGGGATCTTACCTGGTTGCAATACTGTGCATAATTGGCGAGGTTGTCGCGATTCGTATTCGTAGGCGAACTTTATACAAGCATCTCGGTCTGAGAAAAAGATCAATTCTGCGAGGAGAGAAATGAAGCCACGTCATAAAAAAATGGCTGTTATTGCATTGAGCGTCAGTGCTTTGACAGTTGCTGTCGTATTGGTGCTGAATGCATTTCAGAGTAATCTGGTTTTTTTCTTTAGTCCCAGTCAGGTGGCTGCCAAAGAAGCTCCTATCGGAAAAAGTTTCAGAATAGGTGGGCTGGTGGAAGAAGGTTCACTTAAACGAGAGGGAGATGGCACTACCCTGAAATTTGCCATAACTGACACTGCTGAAGTCATTCGAGTGGTTTATACAGGAATTCTTCCTGATTTGTTTAAAGAAGGGAAAGGTGTCGTGGCACAAGGAAAAATGGCAGATGACGGTATTTTTTATGCTGATGAAGTGCTTGCCAAACACGATGAAAATTATATGCCGCCCGAAGCTGCCAGTGCACTGGAGCAGGCGGCCAAAGCACAGAAAACCTCACTTGCGCAGTGAGTTTGTTCATTTCGTAATTTAACAAGGGATAACTTCAAACCATGATTCCGGAACTTGGTAACTTTGCCCTCATCCTCGCAATGCTGCTGGCCCTGGTCCAGGGAACACTACCCATCATTGGCGCGGCACGTGGTATACCCTCGTGGATTGCTTTGGCGCGTCCGGTCACACAGGGACATTTCGTATTTATCGCGATTGCTTTCGGGTGCCTTGCCTATTCGTTCGTAAATAATGATTTCTCTGTATTGAACGTGGCATCCAACTCGAATTCTGATCTTCCTGTGCATTTTCGTTTTGCTGCAACATGGGGATCTCATGAGGGTTCATTATTGCTATGGGTGACCATGCTTGCCGGCTGGTCTGTGGCTGTAAGTGTTTTCAGTCGTCAGTTGCCGGACGATATGGTAGCTCGTGTCTTGGGTGTGCTGGGGCTGGTCAGTGCTGGTTTTCTGCTGTTTCTTTTGTTTACCTCCAACCCTTTCGACAGGTTGTTGCCGGCAGCAATCGAAGGGAATGACCTCAATCCACTACTGCAGGATCCGGGAATGGTTATGCATCCGCCCATGTTGTATATGGGATATGTAGGTTTTTCAGTGGCATTTGCGTTTGCAATTGCAGCACTGCTTAACGGCCAGTTGGATGCGGCCTGGGCGAGATGGTCACGTCCATGGACCGTTGTTGCCTGGATTTTCCTGACTATTGGCATCATGGGCGGCAGCTGGTGGGCATATTATGAGCTGGGGTGGGGTGGCTGGTGGTTCTGGGATCCGGTTGAAAATGCATCATTCATGCCTTGGCTGGTAGGTACCGCACTGATACATTCACTGGCCGTGACTGAAAAACGCGGAAGTTTCAAGAGCTGGACGGTGTTACTGGCAATTACTGCTTTTTCACTGAGTCTGTTGGGGACTTTCCTGGTTCGTTCTGGGGTTCTGACTTCCGTACATGCTTTTGCAACAGATCCGGCACGCGGGATATTTATTCTGGTCTATCTCTCGCTGGTCGTAGGGTGTTCATTGACACTGTTTGCATGGCGAGCATCGAAAGTAGGTCTCGGCGGTAATTTTGAAATTGTCTCACGTGAAACTACTCTACTTGCCAATAATGTATTGCTGCTGGTGGCTGCAGGCAGCGTATTGTTGGGTACACTTTATCCTCTCCTGATCGATGCATTGGATCTGGGGAAAATTTCTGTGGGCCCTCCTTATTTTGAGGCTGTTTTTGTGCCTCTGATGGCACCGGCAATCTTTCTGATCGGGTTGGGGCCGATTGCTCGCTGGAAGAAAGCCAGCCTGCCAGCCCTGGCGGTGCTGATGAGATGGGCATTCGTTGTGAGTCTGGTGGCTGCAGGGATCATGCCGTTCATCATGGGCGAGTGGAAACCTATGGTCAGTTTTGGATTGCTTCTGGCTTTCTGGGTCATCGCCAGTATATTTGTCAGCATCAGCCATCGACTCCGGAACGGTGGTGAAGGTGGATTGTTTACCAGACTGGCAAAACAGCCAAGGGGTTATTACGGTATGCACTGTGCACATTTGGGTATTGCAGTGTTCATCATCGGTGTGACGCTGGTCAATGGTTATGAAACCGAGAAAGATGTGCGAATGGAAGTCGGCAGTACCGTGACACTCAAGGAATATACCTTCCAGTTCAATGGAACCAAGTCGGTTACCGGCCCTAATTACAATGCATCTCAGGGACAGGTCGAGGTATTCAGGGAAGGTAAAAAAGTAAGTGAGTTGCAGCCTGAAAAAAGAACCTATACCGCATCAGGTATGCCTATGACTGAGGCGGCGGTTGACATGGGGCTGTTGCGTGATTTGTATGTGGCACTGGGTGAGCCGTTGGAAAACGGTGCCTGGATAGTTCGTGTCTATCACAAACCTTTTGTTAACTGGATATGGTTGGGTTGTATGTTGATGGCTTTAGGAGGAGCGCTGGCTGCCAGTGATCGACGTTATCGTCTCGCAATTGGCAAGAAATCGAGGAATAAGGCGGCTTCAGGACCAGTGACACCGGAAACTGCAGATATACCGGCCGGGAGCATGGTTACCAATTCAGTTATCCTCTCGGAGGAAGGTGGTAAGGTATGATGCGATTTCTGCTGCCTCTCGCGGCATTTGTAGTACTGGTGATATTTTTGGGGGTTGGCCTGACTTTGAACCCGCGTCAGGTTCCTTCTCCACTGGTGGATAAACCCGCGCCGCCTTTCCGTCTGCAACAGCTCTACGATACCACTAAGACGCTTTCATCCGAAGAAAATCTTGGAAAGGTATGGATGCTGAATGTCTGGGCATCCTGGTGTGTTGCCTGTCGCGATGAGCATCCTGTGCTGGTTGAGCTTTCAAAACTGGGTATCGTTCCCATTTATGGTCTGAATTACAAGGATCAGCGCGATACCGCCATGCAATGGCTCAAACAGTTTGGTAACCCTTATGAAATCAGTATCGTTGATGCGGATGGGAAAGTTGGTATCAATTATGGTGTTTACGGTGTGCCGGAGACTTATGTGATTGATAAACAAGGAATTATCAGGTACAAACACATTGGTCCGGTAACAGTCGAATCGCTGAAAAACAAAATTCTTCCTTTAATCAAGGAACTGAAGGGTTGAGCTGGTCATGATGAAACGATTGATACATAGTTCACTGAAGCGTTATCTGGTAGTACTGATTTTGTCTTTTACGTCTTTGCAGGGCTATGCAGCAACTGAAGCAGTACCTGTTGCAGAAGACCCCGAACTTGAGAAACGGTTGGTGAATCTGGCAGAAAATCTTCGTTGTCTCGTGTGCCAGAATGAATCGCTGGCTGCATCTCGTGCGGATTTTGCCAATGATATGAGGCGTGAAATCCGGGAACAGATGCGGATGAATAAAAGCGATGATGAAATCGTAGAATTTCTGGTTGCCCGTTACGGTGATTTTATACTTTTTAATCCTCCCTTGAAATCAACGACCTGGTTATTGTGGTTTGGCCCGTTTGCCTTGTTTCTGGGTGGTGGTGCCGCACTCATTTTTTATTTGCGGCGTCGTCGTATTCAGATAAATGAAAAGGACTTACCGTTGACTGAAAGTCAGCGTCTTCGGGCCGAGTCTCTCATCAAAGAAATGAACAAGGATCAAAGCATATGACCGCATTTTGGGTGGTGGCCGGTATATTCATCGTAGTGGCGCTATTGTTCGTGATTCCTGTATTACTGAGAAGTAAAAGAAACGAATCCCAGGAACAGATTGAACGCCAGGCTGCAAACATCACTATTTATCGTGACCAGCTTGCAGAACTGGAACGGGATTTACGCGATGATACCCTTTCCAGAGAACAGTACGGCTCCAGTAAACAGGAGTTGCAGAAACGAATGTTGCAGGATGTATCGGAGAATGGTGAATCTGTCACCCATCTGGTTCCAACCAGTCGCCATGGTGTCGTTGCGGGTATCATTGTTACCCTGGTAATTCCACTTGCCGCTATCTATCTCTACCTGGTAATCGGAGATACGCGCGGGTTGCTGCCTCAGTCACAACTGGCCAATGCTACCCAGTTTTCTCAGAATGGGGCGGGAGGAGAGGAAGGACATATCGATATCAGTTCAATGGTTGAGAGTCTTGCAGCCCGCCTCAGGGAAAACCCGGAGGATATAGAGGGCTGGGTGATGCTCGGACGTTCTTATGCAATCATGGAGCGTTTTGATGATGCCAGTGCAACCTATGCCAAACTGGTCCAGATGGTTCCGGATAATCCCCAGTTTCTGAGTGATTACGCAGATATGCTGGCCATGATAAATAATGGCAGTTTACTGGGTAAACCTGCTGAAATGATTACCAGAGCGCTTGCTATCGATCCGAATTTTCCCAAGGCACTGGCTCTGGCTGGTACTCTCGAGTTTGAACAGGATAAATTTGATCAGGCAGTTGCTTACTGGGAACGCCTGTTGAGTGCCATACCTGCCGATTCGAGACTTCACAAATCGGTGAGTGACAGTATCGTACAGGCTAAATCTCTGGCGATGAGAGGTAAAGGTGAATCTGCTCCCGTACAGCTCGCTCAGAATTCAAATGTGGGAACTGATGCTACGGCGGGATCTTCTTCTGCGGAAAAACAGGAAATTTCTGCCGGTGTGCCAAGTATCTCGGGTTCGGTGACGCTGGATCCCTCTCTGGCTGACAAAGTCTCTCCAGATGATACGCTCTTCGTTTTTGCAAGAGCCAGTCAGGGGCCAAAAATGCCATTGGCAATCTTGAGATTGAATGCCAGAGATATTCCTGTTTCATTCAAACTCGATGACAATATGGCCATGACTCCTGCGATGAAACTTTCCAGTTTTCCGGAGGTGGTGGTTGGAGCGAGAATCAGCAAAACCGGGCAGGCCATTCCTGCCAGTGGAGATCTGGAAGGCCATAGTGATCCTGTAAAAATTGGTGATGGAGAGGTTTCCATTACGATCGATCACGTCGTTCCATAAATTTTAACTATTGATAGAACCCGTATTCTTATGTCTGATGATCTGATTCCGGATTTTGAGCTGGCTTCCACAGGTAACAAGCAATTTCGTCTGTCAGACGTAAAGAGCAGATACCTGGTTATTTTCTTTTACCCTAAAGATGATACGCCTGGCTGTACCAGTGAAAGCCAGCAATTCAGGGATTTATATCCGGAATTTGTGCAGATAGGGTGTGAGATTGTTGGTATTTCTCGCGATAACCTGAAATCCCACGATAAATTCAGAGGAAAGTACGATTTACCTTATGATTTGCTGAGTGACGGTGATGAAGTGGTATGCGAGCTGTTTGGTGTCATGAAGATGAAAAACATGTATGGTAAACAGGTACGCGGAATAGAACGCAGCACCTTTGTATTGGATCGGGATGGCAAAGTGTATAAGGCATGGCGAGGTGTCAAGGTTCCAGGGCATGCAGAGGAAGTTCTGGCGTTTATCAAATCAGTTACAGCCTGAGAACGGCTGATCTGTCATTCGGAGCCGGCGAAAGCTGGCTTTGTCATCTCAGAGTAACAAATGCTTGATTGAATCCAGTTCCTGGGTCAGCTCATCATAAGCGATATCCAGTCTGGTACGAGAGAATGGGCTGATTTCAAGCCCTTGCACAATCTTCCTTCCGCCATTTTTACAAACTACCGGGAATCCGTAAATTACACCTTCCGGTATTTTATAGCTGCCATCAGACAAAATTCCCATTGTGATCCAGTCATCGTCTCTGGTTCCAAAAATCCAGTCACGCATATGATCAATAATGGCGTTTGCTGCGCTGGCTGCGCTGGATAGGCCGCGAGCCTCGATCACCACAGCACCTCGGTTTTGGACAGTAGGAATGAAACTGTTTTCAACCCAGGTCTGATCTTTGATGAGATCGATCACTTTTTGATGATCGATTTCTGCATGAGATAAATCAGGAAATTGGGTAGATGAATGGTTGCCCCATACGATCATTTTTCTGATATGGCTGACCGGCTGGTTCAGCTTCATGGCAACTTGTGATAGCGCCCGGTTATGATCAAGCCTGAGCATTCCTGAAAAATTCTCTGGCGACAAGTCTGGTGCATTCTTCATGGTAATGAGGGTATTGGTATTAGCAGGATTTCCTACTACCAGAATTTTCGCATCTCGTTTTACCACCTGGTTCAAGGCTCTGCCTTGTTCCCTGAAAATTTCGCCGTTGGTCTGCAGTAAATCCTTGCGTTCCATACCTTTACCGCGTGGGCGTGCTCCAACCAGTATTGCAATATCGGCTTGATCAAATGCTATCATCGGATCATGCGTTACGATAATGTCCGTCAACAACGGAAAAGCACAATCCTGAAGCTCCATGAGAACACCATCCAGTACCTTTCCGGATTCCGGAATATCGAGGAGCTGAAGAATTACGGGTTGGCTGCTGCCCAGCATATCTCCGGCGGCAATTCTGAATAACAGGCTGTAGCTGATTTGTCCTGCTGCGCCGGTGACGGCAATACGAATGGGTGAAGACACCAAATCCTGCTCCTTGAGTATTTGATATATTTCCCAGTGGGAAAAGAGATCGGGTGGAAAAAACAGTTAGGAATTATACCGGCAAATCTCAACATCAAGAAAGGTAAGCGTCACCTGGACTGTAACTTTGTTGGTTGAGAGTGAAAAATAATAGAAATGATCTAAATACAGAAATCACAATGTACTTTCCTTATATGCTAAACAAATTATCCGGATCAGAGCTTTATGCATAAATTTGATGTGGTAATCATTGGTGCAGGCAGCGCTGGTTTATCTGCTCTGCGTGAGGTAAAAAAACACACTGACAACTTCATATTGATCAATGAAGGTCCATGGGGAACTACTTGTGCCCGGGTGGGGTGCATGCCCTCCAAATTATTGATCGAGGCTGCCAATGCTTTTTACCGGCGAGTCAGTTTTAATGAATTCGGCATTACGGGTGCAGATCAGTTGGGAGTGGATCATAAACGGGTTCTGCAGCGTGTGCGCAGACTACGGGATGATTTTGTCACCAGTACACTTGGCGCAACCAGGGAATTGGGTGAACGGGCCATATCAGGCCGTGCTCATATTCTTTCTCCGCATCAGGTGATGGTCAATGGTGAAAAATTTCATACTCGTAAAATCATCATTGCAACTGGTTCCCGGCCCGTTGTACCGGAGCCTTGGCAAAGTCTTGGCAAACGTTTGCTTACGACAGATACCCTGTTTGAACAGAGTACTTTACCAGAACGCATCGCTGTTATCGGTATGGGGCCGGTAGGTCTGGAAATGGCGCAGGCGCTATCCAGGCTGGGTGTGCGTGTTACCGGCTTTGGTTCCGGCAGAATGATCGGCGGTATTACTGACCCTCTTATCAATCAGGCAGCAGTGACACTGTTATCCAAAGAATTTTCTTTGCATCTTGGAACCAGAGCGGATATTACGGTAAATGCCGATAGTGACGTGATTACGGTCAATTCGGGTGACATTAGAATCGAGGTCGACAGTGTACTGGCTGCTTTGGGGAGGCGACCAAACATTGATGATATCAATCTGGAAGCATTGGGTGTGCCGCTTGATGAAAGAGGTTTGCCACCCGTAAATCCTGACACTTTACAGATTGCTGATCTGCCGGTATTCCTGGCGGGTGATGTCAATCAACGTTCTCCTGTATTGCATGAAGCTGCGGATGACGGACATATTGCCGGCTTGAATGCAACCAGAGAAAAATTGGTTTGTTTCAAACGGCGCGTGCCACTGGCTATTGTATTTTCTGATCCTAATATCGCCGTGGTTGGAAAATCTTTTCGATTGCTCGAACATGAGGATATCCGGACGGGTGAAGTAGATTTCAGCCGTCAGGGGCGGGCACGTTCGGCCCAGTCTAATCGTGGTGTGCTGCGTGTGTATGCTGCTGCAAACAGTGGCCGGCTGCTGGGTGCAGAAATGTGTGCACCGGCTGGAGAACATTTTGCGCATTTGCTGGCACTGGCAATCGATCAGTCCTTGAGTGTATGGGATTTATTGCGATTGCCGTTTTATCATCCGGTGCTGGAAGAAGGATTGCGTACTGCGTTACGTAACCTGGCTTCGAAACTACCTGCATGCAGCGAATCGGATCTGGCTGTTTGCGGCCCCTTTAATGCCGAAGCGCTTGACTGAAAGCCATATTCGAGCCGTGATGGTGAGCCAAACTAAAATATGGCTGACTACAACAGGGCTATGGATTGGCTGTACGGGTCTATATTGCGGTGTGAGCTGCTGAATGATGATGAGTGGTGGCGAATCAGGGATTTGAACCCCGGACCAACGGATTATGATTCCGCTGCTCTAACCACTGAGCTAATTCGCCATGTATCTGAACGACAGAGCGCGTATTCTGCCTTCTGCAGGAAAGGTAGTCAAGACCGTTGCTTTCCATCGACCTTGAAATAACGAGATAAATGCAATTTGCTGACCTCGGCATTGCTATTTCCCGGTATCGCAATCATGTGAGTTTGATCTGGATCAGTATTTCGATGTCCTCTTTCCTCTACTCTCTTGATGCAGTTCCGGGAAACATTTCGTAAATCTCAAGGATAAGAGGATAAGTATGAAGATCAAATTGATGGTCATCGTATCGATGGTAATGGCTGTGGCCGCTTGCAAACCATCTGTACCCAATTCGCCTGACTCGTCATCGTATGGAAAAACTGTTCAGCCATTTCACCAGATTCCTGCTGAAGATCAGGAAGGAGGGGGAAAACCCAGATCAATCGAATAGGAAATTGCAGGTTTCTACTGGTTGCCATTGTGATAACCAGGCTTTGGTATAGCTTCGCAGGTTACATAAGCAATGTCTGATTGGCTGTTGTAGCCTGCTTTCAAACAGGGATATTTTTCCCTTCGCAGTATTCCTGATAGTATGCCGTCATTCAAGTAATCTACAGATTGCAGCGGCGTGCGCCATATTACTTCTCGCGAACATCCCTTATTCAAGAAGCTGTTTAAGCTGCAACACTCGGCACGTCAGCGTCATGATGAAGGCATGACGCTGCTTGATGGCATCCATTTACTGCAGTCCTGCCTGGCATCCGGCAAGACCCCGGTGTTGCTGATTGTCAGTGAATCCGGTAGCCAGCATCCTGAAATCAGTCAGTTACTGATTCATATTGATAAAGATCCTCAGAAAACAGATTGTCTGATGCTGAGTGATACATTATTCAATCAGATATCGCCTGTTAAAACGCCGGTTGGCATACTGGCGCTCATCGATATTCCTCAACATACACTACCTGCAGACACATACCAGAATTCTTTTAGTATCTTACTGGAAGGTATTCAGGATCCCGGTAACCTGGGCTCGATGCTGCGCTCTGCCGCTGCTGCCGGCGTAGAAGGTGTTTTCCTTTCCTCCGATTGTGCCGACGCCTGGTCGCCCAAAACACTGAGAGCAGGCATGGGAGCGCATTTTTCATTGAAAATTCATGAGAATGTCGACCTGATCCAAGTTGCCCGCCAGTTTGCCGGCAATGTCGTGGCAACGACATTGCATGATGCCAGCAATCTTTTTCACACAGATTTACGAGGGGCGGTCGTGTTTGTTTTCGGGAATGAAGGGGGCGGAATTTCGGAAAAACTTCTGGAAACCGTACATCAGCGAGTGATGATACCTATGCCAGGGTGTACCGAATCACTCAATGTCGCTACGGCAGCAGCCATCTGTTTATTTGAGAAAGTCCGGCAGGATACCTGTGTTGGTGATTTTCACGAGAACAGCATGGGCAGCAGATGAGATCTGCCTTTCCATGAGTCGATCATCAGGATTTATTTGAAATTGTTTCCTGATCAGCAGCACTGTTTTCATCACGCATGGAATGAGGTATGTCAGTGGCCAAATCGCGGGGATCTGCCAGATATCTGAGAATGCGGATTTTGTCATCGAGATCATGTTTTTCGTTCTTGAGACTGGCGATGATCAGTTCAATCGGGTCTGCAGCGCTATTCTGTAATTTAACTGTGCGGTAGAAATGAACGAAATCATCCAATGAAACAATGCCGGTGCAATTGACGAACGCGTGATAATCGTTCCGGAGATGACCGTGTAAACGTGCCTGACTGATCCACTGCACGAGTTGCTGGTAACTGAAACCGGTTCGCAGGGCGATATCCAGCGCATTGGCATTGGCCAGATTTTCAATATTGTCGTATCCCTCCCGTTTCAGAAGAATTTCCTGGTTATAGTTGATACCCGGTAAATCCGAGAGTGGTGAGGCAAATTCATGAATCCGGACTAAACCAAGTGCCTTGGTTGCGATATTTTCGAGAAATACCAGACCACGATCAGGAAAATGGCCGATGAAGAAACTCCATACGGGCAGACTTCTGATCAGGATTGCATCGGGTTCTGAAAATTTGTCGGGATCGATCAGGAAATAACTCAGAACCACCGCCAGTAAAGATCCCGTAATCATGCGCACACTGCTGTTGATAAAGATGTTGGGCGTCATATCCAGAGTGAAGTAGCTCCGGACCATTAACCCGATAAAGTAGACATACCCGCCCAGGAAGCCAAACTGAAACGCGGTCAGGGTATAGACGAGGACGTTGATATAGTCTCTGTTTCCTACCATATAAGACTTCATGTACGTGCCAAGCATCAGAAAGTTGGCTCCTTTGCTGTAATCGACTCCGTTAGCGTATGCCAGATCCGGAAGTGCCAACGGGGCCGGTTTCAGCAGCAAGATGATCATGCAGCCAAACATCACCACGAACATCAGGCTCATCATGCTGCCAAGATAACTGCGTATGCTGGAAATCTTGCTCAGGTAATTCTGAATATAGTTGCTGTTGGCGGAATAGATCGCGGGCGGAAGTTCCCGTTGCAGGCGGCGCTTCTTTTCCTCGCGCATCGAGCTGGTATAACAAAGTGTGATCAGTGGAATAATCCCGACAGCGAAAACCAGCAATACCAGGTTATATTGAAAAAATATGGGATCAAACCATGACGCGATCTGCCTGTAGGGCGAGGTATTTACCGTATCTTCCAGCAGGTGGGGTGGCTGCATGCTGGCATAGAATAAAAACAGTACCATGCCGATAAAAAGCGCATTCGCCGCAATGAACAAGCTTGGGTAAAAGTAAAAGATAAAGTTTCTTCCAGATTTTTCGCCAGACATTTTTATCCTCCCAAGCTTGAAGAATGGTTAAACGTTATGAGTGATTTTCAGTAAGTTCCCGCACCAGATTGAGATAAAACTGAAGATGATTAAACGGTCGTGCTTTGCGTGCATCCGGCCAGGCGAAACTCCAGCCGGTCAGTTCAAAATGGTCTGCCTGCAATACATCTCTGAATTCTCCCCATTGTGCCGATGCCACGGGCACCATCCCGTCATTATCGCCACTGTTTGCAGCAATCCTGTTTCCCCAGGAACGCAGAATGAACGACATGTCAGTAGGGCAGCGCGTACTCGCATACGAGCAATATCTGACATCCTTCCGATTACTGATTTCTATGTTAAATCGAGCGCATGATTCGGGGGTTAAATCATTGACGGCAGGTGTGGAAATGGAGTGCATCAAACGAAAGCACATATCTGATCCTTCGATAGTCCATTTTGCTAAAGGTGATCCATGATGAGGCGTGGCAACCGTGGTTAAACTCCGTACCCGGTGCATCGGGTCCAGATGGTGGATCAAATATCGGCAATCCAGGCCCCCCATACTATGTGCGATCAGATCGATACGATCCGCGCTGATATGAGCTAAGAAATTTGCCAGAACACGTGCGCGATCTTCGATATATCCGGTAGCAGGTAATTCTGGAAAGAGAACCTGCCGAGTGCTGTTCCTCAAACTGGAGCGCAGATTCCGGAAATAATGCACCTTTTTTCCGAAAATGGAAAAAGATGAAAAGCCCAGCAATCCATGAACAAAAATGATAGCCCCGTTGCTTGAATCACTCATCGTATCTCCATACAGCTTGAATCTTCAATTTTCCTCAAGTCTCAAGCGTATTTCATCGAGCATTCTTAAGTTGATGTAAAGTGAGTTGAACTTTGATTGCTGATATTCGTTGCGAGGTTGCAACTTCCGTGTTCTGGGCAAGTAATCAAAGCAGCTGAAGCTGGAAGAAATAAGAAATTTGTGAACATCATCGTCGGAATATCCGTATTTCTTTCCGCTGCCATTTAATTCAATTATGATTGCTGCCAAGTTTGGCAAAAGACGAGTATTTCCTCTTAATAACGGTAATTCGAATCCTTCGACATCTATCTTCACGACTTTGGGTTGTAAATTAGTTTCTGCAACAAGCTCATCAACCGTTAATACGTTAACTTCAGTTGTCTCGGTATCTACTGACGTTGCAACACGATTCATTCCGCCAAGCGTTGAGGTGAAACCTAATTTTCCCCTGAAATCGGATAATCCGCACCGAATTGCCTGTCCTTTTACAGAATTCAGCCGAAAATTTTCCTGAAGGCGGGTAAAGGTATCGGGAACTGGTTCTGCTGCCAGCACTATTGCCTCTAGTGATCCTGCGAGGGCTGTGTATACACCAACGTTGGCGCCAAAGTCACCAAATATATCGCCCGGGCGTAAATAATCGATCAGGAATTTCATTTCTTCGAAATCGTACAAACCGCATGTATACGCTAGAGTCGCGTAGTTTTCGCGATTAGAGAGAATAATTTTGGCATTGGGTGTGAAGTTTATTACGTAATTTGCCTGATTCAGCAGGCGTCGCCCGATATTCCACTTGATGTAGCGAAGAAATGCCGAAATACGGTTATTGCGGTTTGCCGGATGATCAAGGATTTCTCTTATTTGTTGTAGTCGATATTTCATGGAGTTCCTCTGCAAATTCGATTTTTCCGTTAGTGTTATACACTTTAACGTTTGACGTCACGAGGTTTTCAGGATCAGATCGATTTGACGAATACCTTGGAACGCCGCTGGTAGTTGTAAAAATTCTGTTTCAGTCGAGGAAGCTGGTCAGGGGTGGTTTCCGAAAAGCCGCGTTCTACGAACCAGTGAGTGGTACGGGTGGTAAGTGCGAACAGGCGGCGGTAACCTTGTTCCCTGGCCTGATCTTCAAGATGATCGATCAGTATCCGGCCGATACCTGCCTTGCGATATTCGGGGTGTACTGCGAGGCAGGCCAGTTCGCATGCTTTGTCATCCGGGAAAGGGTAGAGTGCCGCACAAGCGATGATCATGTTGTCGTGTTCGATCACTGTGAAGCGCTCAATTTCCATTTCCAGCAATTCCCGGTTGCGCCGTACCAGGATACCTGCATTCTCTAATGGTTCGATCAATTGGAGAATAGCACCGATGTCTTCGATTTCAGCCTGGCGGATGATTTGCAACGGGTCACGTGTGATCATGCTGCCAATACCGCTATGAGTGAACAGTTCGAGCAGCAGTGCGCCATCGATATGGCGGCTGACGAGATGAACGCGCTTCACTCCCTTTTCACATGCATGTAACGCCCATGGCAGGTAGAGCCGGGTATCCTCATCCGGCTGATCTGTTGCTGTTTCCATTGTTGCAAGTAGTGTTTTACCCTGCCTGACAGTGAGTTCCGGCAGTAATACGGCGCCTGATTCAGTTTGCTGCCGGATTCCTGGTGTATCCACCAGAAAAATTAATTTATCGGCCTGGAGAGCGGCAGCTACTTCAGCGGCAATATTTTCCAGCGTCAGGTTGAAAATTTCCCCTGTCGGCGAATAACCCAGAGGGGAGAGCAGTACTACCGTCCCTTGTTCGAGCTGATCGAGAATTGCCGTGGTATTGATACGACGTACTTCTCCCGTGTATTGCAGATCCACGCCTTCCAACACACCGACCGGCCGGGCGGTTACGAAGTTACCGCTGGCTACCCGTATGGCGGCATTGGCCATGGGTGTGTTGGGTAAGCCCATCGACAGCAGGGCTTCGATCTCGACCCGTACTTTGCCGACGGCTTCTTTCACACATTGCAGGGTTGCAGCATCAGTAACACGCATGCCCTGCACATAGCTCATTTCCTGCTGATTTGCCCGAAGCTGGGATTCAATTTGCGGGCGTGCACCATGTACCAGCACCAGTTGGATGCCGAGGCTGGCAAGCAGATTGAAATCCTGCACCAGCTCAACGAATTTTCCGTTCTCAACGACTTCACCCCCGAAAGCGATGACGAAGATTTTTCCATGGCTGGCATGGATATGGGGGGTGACGGAACGAAACCAGGTGACAAATTCGGTATCCGATTTCATGGCTGATCAAAATAGAAATGTTATCAATAGTCCCCCCAGAGCGTCTGAGCGGCGGCAATGGCAGCCAGTGCTGCGCTTTCGGTGCGCAGAATGCGGTTGCCCAGGCGAACGGGTATGAATCCAGCGAGGTGGGCGGCATCAGTCTCTTCCCCGGTGAATCCCCCTTCCGGGCCCGTCAGTAAGGTCAGGCATTCTCCGGTCCGGGGAGGGGATAATTCGACCAGGCGCTGATGGGCAGCGGGGGAAAGCATGATATCGTGCCCGGCTGGGTTGTCGTTTTTGTATTTTTCTGCCAATTTCTGTTCCAGCCAGTGTGACAGGGGCATGAGCGGCAAAAGTAGGGGGATTTGGTTCCTTCCACATTGCTCACAGGCAGCAATGATGATTTTCTGCCAGTGCTGTTCGCGTTTATCAGCACGTTCTCCGGTGAGCCGAATGAGGGTACGGCGGGTGATCAGGGGTTGTATGCGGGTAGCGCCCTGTTCAATCGCTTTCTGGATGATCCAGTCCATTTTTTCATTGGCACAAACGGCTTGCGCGAGCTCGATCATCAGTGGAGATTCGCGCTCGACCGGCAGATGGCATTCGATTCTGACCTGACAGCCTGATTTGCTGATTTGTTCAAGGCGGCCGGAGAACTCGCCACCGGTTCCATCGAACAATGTGACAGCGTCTCCCGGTTTCAATCGAAGCACTTGAGCTGCATGATGGCTGGTATCGCTGTTCAGCGTAATCCATTCGGCATCACGGATAGGGAGAGTATGGAAAAAGCGTGCTGTCATGTGGAACGGTTAAATGGCCGGGAAGAAAATGGAGCAAAAAACTTCTGTGATAGTATAGGCAAGAATACCGTCAATTATTAGAAAAGGAGTAGTTGAATGGCGAGTCTGGAAACACCGGTTTGTAATTTTGGCTGGAAGGCAGTGGATTTCGATCTTCCCGGCGTGGATGGCAAGCGTTACAACCTGGCCTCGGTGATGGGTGAAAATGGATTGCTGGTCATGTTCATATGTAACCATTGTCCTTACGTGAAAGCTATTCGCGACCGGATCATCCGGGATACCAGAGAGCTTGCTGAACACGGTATCGGTGCAATTGCCATCATGTCCAACGACCCGGCAGATTATCCGGAAGATTCATTCGAAAATATGGCTAAAGTAGCCCGGGAATATGCCTATCCGTTTCCTTATGTGCAGGATGAAACTCAGGAAATCGCCAAGGTATATGGTGCGGTTTGCACGCCGGATTTCTTTGGTTTCAATAACAAGTTGGAGCTGCAGTATCGTGGCCGGATGGATGCTTCCCGCAAAGAAGCCGCGCCTGCCGATGCTCGCCGGGAGTTGTTTGAAGCCATGGTTCAGGTAGCCAGAACCGGACGTGGGCCCGAGGAGCAGATTCCGAGTATCGGTTGTTCGATCAAATGGCGGGAAGATTGAACGTGCTGGAACGTGTCATCCAGGCCGTGAGGGAAGTTGCGCATGAAGAGATCATGTCGCGCTATCTGCAGGTGGAACGTATCTATAAGGCAGATGGCAGTTTTTATACCGAAGCGGATCTGGCTGCTCAGGGAAGTCTGCTGGGGCGGCTGCATGAAATTGCGCCTGTTGCGATGATCGGCGAAGAAATGTCGGAATCAGAGCAGCTGGCACAATGGGAAGCAGGGCAGGACGGATTGTGGAGTATCGATCCGATCGACGGCACCTCTAATTTTCTGAACGGATTGCCTTATTTTGCGGTTTCTGTGGCGCTGATGCGGGGCGGCAGAAGTGTGCTGGGTGTGGTCTACAATCCGGCAACGGATGAAATGTTCTACGCCGAGCAGGGGAAGGGGGCTTTTCTCAACGGTAAGGCATTGCCTTTTTCCAGACGAAAAATTCCATTGAACAAAGCAATAGCCAATGTCGATTTCAAGCGGCTGGATCGCCGGCTGGCGGTGGAAATCGTTTCCAGACCTCCCTATTCCTCACAGCGTAATTACGGTACCTGCACACTGGAATGGTGCTATACCGCCGCGGGATATTTTGATCTGTATCTGCATGGTGGCCAAAAGCCGTGGGATTATGCCGCCGGCTGTCTGATTCTCGAAGAAGCCGGGGGGCATCGCTGCACGCTGAGCGAGGATGATTACTGGTCCGGCAATCCCTGGCGCCGTTCAGTTATTGGTGCGCTTGATGAAGATTTGTTTGTGCTGTGGCGCGACTGGATCAGATCGCGGGTATCGGATATCGACAATCTCCGTTGATGAGTTTTTTGAGAGATTTTTCAAAAAAACTTGCAGCAGATCAGTTTCAAGAAATACAACAGCGTGGCCTGTCTTGCTGCGGTGTAATCGTACCCGATTGATGGTGCTTGAGCAGGAGCTATCTGCACTTGCTCCCATCGACCAGTATTCAGCTGACAAAGAAATTGCGCATCATGCCCATGTCTTCATGTTCCAGATTGTGACAGTGGTAAAGAAACAGACCCGTGTAGTCCATAAAGGGTTTGATGATTTCGACCTCTTCCCCGGGCATGACCAGCACGGTATCTTTCCAGCCACTGTTGATGAATCCATCCTTGACCGTAGCATAAGCATTGTCAGCGTAGCCGGGTTTACGTGACAGAATCTGGAATTGCTGGCCGTGAAGATGAATCGGATGGGGCAATGCCATCATCATACCCATCATTCCGCCTCCCTGGCCGCCGCGCATTCCCCTTCCCATTCCTCCGCCCATTGCCGGATTAGCATTGGAGATCCGGATCTTTTGCACGGTATTCAACGGGATTCTTTCCTGTTCGGTGTAATCCAGCATCTCAAAGATTCTGCCATTGAGATTGAATGTCATACGACGCATGCCGATGTTGATCGGTACCGTCTTATCAGGATTGGAAACATCTTTTACGGTCAGGCGGTGTATGGGAACCAGTGTATCCGGCAATTTGGGTGAGTCACTGACCTGTTCGGTGATGGTGAATCTGACGAGCGTATCTTTGCGGCCCTGATCCACTGCACCTTCCTGCATACCCATTCCCCCCCTGCCACCGCGCATTCCACTTCCCATGCCCATGGAAAATCCCTGATACGGCAACGTTTGCAGAGCCAGCTCGGATCCGGTTTTGTGTCCGCTGAAATCGACCCAGAGCTCCACCCGTTCTGCCGGGCTCAGCATGATATAGGGAAAAGTTTCCGGTTTTTCCAGTAATCCGCCGTCGGTGCCGATGGCTGTAATCGGAGAGCCATCACTCCAGCCCAGTTTGTAGATTCTGGCGTTTGAGCCATTCAGGATGCGAAGACGGTAGGCACGTGTTTTTACAGGGATAACATGGTTGCGCTGGCCATTCACCAGAATGGTATCGCCCAGGAAACCCTGCATACGCTGACGCATGGTCAGCGAATAATGCAACTGATTACCGGATGTGAAACTGCGATCTTGGATGACCAGCGGGATATCGAATTCACCACTGGGCAGATCCAGTTTGCGTTCAGCTTCATCTGTAATGGTGATGAGCCCGGTGAGGCCCTGATACACCTGTCTGGCAGTCATTTCATGTGTGTGTGAATGATACCAGTTGGTACCGGCAGGATTTTTTACCTCAAACTCGTAGACATACTGTTCACCCTGCAGGATGGCATACATCGGATGTCCATCCATGATCTGCGGTACATGCATACCGTGCCAATGAGTAACACAGGGCTCCGGTAATTGATTGTAGAAAAATATTCGGACTCTCTGACCTTGCTCGAGGTTGAGAATGGGCCCCAGATAGCCGGGTAGTTGTTTGATGGCGGCCTGTGGGCCTTTCAACAATTTCCCGGTGTACTTGAGTACACGGGTAGCGGCTCCTGGCAGAATCGGGACTTCAGCCGTTTGTGCGGTCAATGCGATTTCGACATCCGATTTAAATGTCTTATCGGGTGCCTGGTTGAGGTGACGATTTGCTGTGGATGCAAAACCGGGAATGGAAGTGGTGAGTGTTCCTAATGCTGCATATTGCAAGAATCGGCGACGATTGAAATCGATATTTGTCATGGCAGTCAGCTGTCTGTTTTGGATGATTGTTTGAATCCTTCATTTTCGGATATCAAGCGTAACAGCTTACATAAAGGATGCACGGGTGTGGTGAAAAATCCACATGATCTCAGAAAACATGGATTTCTCCTTCCGGTTTATCCCGGAATGCAAAGTGAATACGTGTAAAATTTACAAAAAAATTGATTCCGGGATGTTTCAAGATCTGGTGCCGTTACCGGAAGCGTGTAACGATCTCTTTTATATGGTGATTATTTCAAAATGCATACAACTGACCCTGCGGGATGGTGTTCCAATCGGAACAGTTTGATCAGGAAATTGCTGATGCCGTTTATCGGTAACTCATCTGGAGCAGTCAAAATTTGCCGGAAAGCAGCAATCGTTTCTTTTATCTTTGCAACCGGAAGCAGCCAGCTATTTGCCAGCGGGAGCAGTCTCGCGGCAACTCAGGTCGACTGGTCCAAGGCGCCCCCTGTTTCGCCGCCTCCTCGTGCCGGTATTTTTGTCAAGCCGCCAATGGGGCCCGGGTATTTTTCGTTGCTGGATCTGATCGATGGTAACGAGCGGGAAAAGCCGCAGGTTGATCCTTTGCCACCTTCTGCTCTGACGACGACCCCGGCTTTCGATTTTGATTTCCGCTATCTTGAACAGCCGGGCCACGATAAAGATTTTTTCGATCCGGTTAAGCGTATCCATCTGGGCAGTGACTGGTTGCTGTCCTTCGGCGGCAGTTTCTGGTATCGCTATATGCATGAAACGGACAGCCGCTTGAATGCAGCCGGGATCAATAATGACTACCATTTGTTACGGACACGGCTTCATGCCGATCTCTGGTATCAGGATCAGTTCCGGCTGTTTGCCGAGATGCTGGATGCGCGTGCATTAGGGCTGGATCTGCCAGCTTTGGCAATCGATAAGAACCATACCGACATGCTCAATCTGTTTGCGGATGTCAAGCTGGGGCAGTTCATGGACGGGCCGGCTTATCTGCGGGTGGGGCGTCAGGAACTTTTGTACGGATCACAACGGCTGATATCGACATTGGACTGGGCAAATACGCGCCGGACATTTCAGGGAGTAAAGACTTTCTGGCAGACCCCCGCGTTCAATCTGGATGCATTCTGGGTGCGACCGATGGTAACTGAGCCCAACCAGTTCGATAACTGGGACAAAGATCGCAACTTTATCGGTTTGTGGGGGACTTACAAGGCGATTCCGGGCCAGGTGCTCGATCTGTACTATCTGAGCTTGATTGATAACCGAATCGTCTCCCCGGCCAATATCACCCAGGGCAATGTGCTGCAGGGGGATTCAGTCCTGCATACGATCGGCGCACGCTGGGTGGGTGATTATGAGCGTATTCTCTACGAGCTGGAAGGCATGTATCAATTCGGAAAACGTTCTCACCTCGATATTTCGGCTTTTTCAATCGCTTCCGGAGTGGGTTATCAGTTACCGCTTCCGATGAATCCTCAGTTCTGGTTACGTTATGATTTCGCCTCCGGGGATAAAAATCATCGTGACGGGCACAGCAATACGTTCAACCAGCTTTTTCCGTTCGGTCACTATTATTTTGGTTATATAGACCAGGTAGGGCGGCAGAATATCCATGATTTCAATGCCCAGTTCACTTTGCATCCGCAACCATGGGTGACATTTCTCGGCCAGTACCATCGTTTTTATCTGGCGAATAAACGGGATTACCTGTATAACGCGGCCGGGGCAGGGACGATACGCGATATTACCGGCCAATCGGGTAGCCATGTTGGAGATGAAATAGATTTTACGATCAATTTTCATCTCAGTCGTCATCAGGATGTATTACTGGGGTATTCAAAACTTTTTACCGGTGAATTCCTCAAAAATACGCGCCCCGGTGTTTCGCCTGATTTATTCTATGCGCAATATAATTTCCGGTTCTGATCAACTGACCGGTCAGGCTTTTTTCACACTCTTATAAAGGAAGAAATCAAAATGTTCAGAACGGTATCTGCTGGGATTCTGGCAATCTTATTCATGAGTTTCAATTTGTCTGCTGCCCGGGCAGAAGGGGCACGGGCACCCGGAGTTGAAACGATGCCTGCGAACGAGGGGGTTGTCGTTTCCTCGATTGATGCGGCGGGGTATACCTATATGGAGCTTGCGAATGGAGGCAAAAAATTCTGGATAGCAGCACCGACGACCAAGGTCAGTAATGGCGAGCATATCCGTTTCGTGGAAAGTATGAGAATGCATAATTTCACCAGCAAAACACTGAACCGGACCTTTAGTGAGCTGATTTTCGTTACATCTACCCAGGCCAAAATAGAGAAGTAAAATAGATTTTTCGCCGGGATGGAGGTAATCCGGTTACGGTTATCTGCCAGCTTTTCTGCGTGATTTTTTACCAGCCGTTTGTGGTACTTCCCTGATCTCATCAGGGTCTATCATGCCAATGAAGAGTTTGCTTCTGAGGTTCTTTATTTCATCGCGATACTGGGCAGCCTGTTCGAATTCCATATTCCTGGCTGCTTCCAGCATACTTTTTTCCAGCCGCTGAATTTCCTTTGCAAGTTGTGCCTCGTTCATTGCCGCATAGCGAGCCTGAATCTGTGCGACTTTCCGATGTTCTGCAGCATTTTCACTGTCGTAAACGCCATCGATTAAATCCTTGATCCGTTTGTTGACTCCGCGCGGCGTAATATTATTCTGCTGATTGAACAACTTCTGTTTGTTGCGTCGCCGTTCGGTTTCATCAATGGCTCGTCGCATCGAATTAGTGATTTTATCGGCATAAAGGATGACGGTTCCATTGACATGTCGGGCAGCACGGCCCATGGTCTGAATCAGTGAACGTTCTGATCGCAGAAAACCTTCCTTATCTGCATCTAATATACCAACCAGCGAAACTTCGGGTATATCCAACCCTTCCCGCAACAGATTGATTCCGACCAGAACATCGAATTTTCCAAGGCGTAAATCTCGAATGATCTCGACCCGCTCGACTGTATCGATATCAGAATGCAGATAGCGTACCCGGATGCCGTGATCGGAAAAATAATCAGTCAGATCTTCAGCCATACGTTTGGTCAGGGTAGTGACCAGCACCCGTTCATTCTGAGCAGCACGTAATGAAACTTCTGACATCAGATCATCCACCTGCGTGGTAACCGGGCGAATGATGATTACCGGATCCACCAGGCCGGTCGGCCTTACGACCTGTTCCGCAATTTGGCCGCTGCGCTGTATCTCGTAATCTGCCGGAGTGGCGGAAACGAAAATGGTTTGCGGCATCAGTTTCTCGAATTCCTCGAACCTGAGTGGCCGGTTATCCAGTGCGGAAGGCAGGCGGAACCCGTAGGCAACCAGATTTTCTTTTCTTGAGCGATCTCCTTTGTACATTCCGCCGATCTGGGGAACGGTGACGTGGCTCTCATCGATGATCATCAATGCATTGTCCGGCAGATAGTCGATGAGTGTGGGAGGAGGATCTCCAGGCTGCCGCCCGGACAAGTGGCGTGAGTAGTTTTCGATACCTTTACAAAAACCCAGTTCATTCAGCATTTCCAGATCGAAACGTGTTCGCTGCTCGAGACGCTGAGCTTCTACCAGTTTGTGGTTTTCGTGAAAATAGTTCAATCGTCCGGCAAGCTCGGTTTTGATGGTTTCGATTGCCCGCAGAGTGGTGCTGCGTGGTGTGACGTAATGACTGGAAGGGTAAACCGTGTAACGCGATACTTTTTGCCGGGTTTGTCCGGTGAGCGGATCGAACAGCGTCATGCTTTCTACTTCATCATCGAACAGGGAAATACGCAGGGCTGTTTCTGAGTTCTCTGCCGGGAAGACATCCAGTACATCACCCCGTACACGAAAGGTCCCGCGTGCGAATTCAAATTCGTTGCGCTGATATTGCATACCTGTCAGGCGCTGAATGATATCGCGCTGCGAGATTTTTTCATGTTCACGAACATGCAGGATCATGCCGTGATAATCGACCGGATCACCAATACCGTAAATGCAGGATACCGTTGCAACAATGATGGCATCTTCTCGCTCCAGCAGAGATTTTGTGGCAGAGAGACGCATCTGTTCGATATGTTCGTTGATACTCGAATCCTTTTCTATGAACAGATCGCGGGAGGGTACGTAAGCTTCCGGCTGATAGTAGTCGTAATAGGAGACAAAATACTCGACCGCATTTTCCGGGAAGAATTCGCGCATTTCAGCATATAGCTGCGCAGCCAGTGTCTTGTTGGGCGCCATGATGATGGCCGGCCGGCCCAATCGTGCAATCATGTTGGCGATGGTGAAGGTTTTGCCGGATCCGGTTACGCCTAACAACGTCTGGAATGATAAGCCTGCTTCCATTCCATCCACCAACTTGCGGATGGCATCCGGTTGATCACCCGCTGGCTGAAATGCCTGATTGAGCTTGTAAGGACTGTCCGGAAAGGTAATAATCACAGGTTTGATCGCTGTACTCGAAATTTAATTATTTTTTAATTCTAACATGCGCAAATCACACACATCAGGAGCTGTCTCGTGAAACTCTCGCAACGCGTTCAGGCTATCAAACCTTCTCCCACCCTGGCAGTGACTGCCAAAGCAGCCAGGCTCAAGGCGGAAGGGAAAAATATTATTGGTCTGGGTGCGGGTGAGCCGGATTTCGATACGCCGTTGCATATCAAGGATGCGGCGATTACAGCAATCCGCAATGGTTTTACAAAATATACGGCTGTGGGTGGTACTGCATCTTTAAAGCAGGCGATCATCTCGAAATTCAAACGGGAAAATTCCCTGGATTTTACTGCCGGAGAGATCTTGGTCTCCAGCGGAGGAAAACAAAGTTTTTTCAACTTGATACTGGCTACAATTGACCCGGGTGACGAGGTTATCATCCCGGCGCCATACTGGGTTTCCTATCCGGATATGGTCTTGATTGCACAAGGAAAACCTGTTTTTATTAATACCGGGATCGAAGAAAAATTCAAAATCTCACCGGATCAGCTGGAAAAAGCGATTACTCCCAGAACCCGCATGTTTATTCTCAACAGCCCAGGCAACCCTTCCGGCAGTGTATACGGTCAGGAAGAATTACAGGCATTAGGGGCAGTGTTGCGTAAATACCCGGATATTCTGATTGCTACCGATGATATGTATGAACATATCCTTCTGTCCGGAGATGAGTTTGTCAATATTCTGAACGCCTGTCCTGATCTGAAAGCGCGTACCGTCGTGCTCAACGGGGTATCCAAGGCTTATGCCATGACCGGCTGGCGGATTGGCTACTGTGGTGGGCCGGCAGCAATCATTACCGCGATGGAAAATATTCAATCACAAAGCACATCCAACCCGAATTCTATTGCTCAGGTGGCGGCAGAAGCCGCATTAAATGGGGATCAGTCCTGCATGGTTCCAATGATCGAGGCTTTCCGGGAACGTAACCAGTTTTTGACAAATGCGTTAAATTCCATCGCAGGTGTTCACTGTTTGTTATCCGAAGGCGCTTTTTATGCTTTTGTAGATGTAAGGCAGGCTATCAGCCGGTTGAATACTCAACAGATTTTGCAGAACAGCAGTGATATTGCTTTTTGTAACTATGTACTGGAGAAAGCTGAAGTGGCTGCTGTTCCAGGTTCAGCGTTCGGTTGCGAGGGCTATATGCGACTGTCGTTTGCAACTTCCATGGATAACCTGCAGGAAGCTGTCAAACGTATCGCCAGTTTACTGAGCTGATCGATCGACACTTTTTGATGACGTCAGGAACGACTTCTTCCTTGCGTACTGTGCCGTATGAGCCAGGAATAATGTACGGCAAAATTGCTCATGTCTTGTAATTTGACCCTGCGCTCAGCAGCTTTGTAACAATATTTACTGTTACAGTGAGCTTCTATTCTCTTGATGGTGAGCAGAAGTAGCGCGCTTATTCCGCCTGATCAGACCCCGCTTTTCAGCTTCGCGTAATGCTCCGTACCTGCTGCTGACATCAAGAAACTCCATAATCCTCTGAAACTGAGTCCGAACGGTTGCAGGGGATCGATCGAGGTATTGTGCAAGAATTTTTGTACTGGTTGTTTCCTTTTCCTGGCTGGCCTCAAGCAAAGTGTAATACGACGGAGGTAAGCGCTTAGATTTATCATGATCCATAAAATTTACTCCGGTTCCGTTGACGTTTGGCTTGGAGAATATTCCCTTGGTACTAATCGAGCAGTTATAAATATCACATTCCAGATAGCTGGCTGGAAAGGCTTGTTTGGATGCATTTACATTCCTTATTTCAGAGCAATAAATATGCCAATAATATAAAACGTTGATTTATATCGACTATATTTTATTTGGCAGAATATTCTTCTCGGGTTGTAAAATTTTCCGACAAAACACGATCGCATCGCTATGGTCTGGTAATTTTATTCAGAACCGGCTGGAAGTAAACATAATCTGGCTGGAGTGGAACAGAAGAGCGCATATGAATGGATACCTTCATTGAAAGAACGACTTCTGCAGTAATCCCTTCTCTGCTTTGCAATTTCGAGTCTTGCTTGTATGCAATTGCAGTATTGCTCTGATAAGCACAATTTTCCTACTATCTCTTCCACAACAAGGGGGCGTCGATAAGCGACAGTTACTTTGTTGAAGTAGCAAAATAGGTGTTACGTAATATCTATGTTTTATTAATCTGATTTAAAGGAAGATACCATGGATCAATTCTCTAAAAAAATTCTGGCTGCCAGTATCGTTCTGGCGTTTGGTTTTGCAGGCAATGCTTGGGCAGTTGACGGCGCGGCACCGCTGCCAAATATAGCTGTAGCTGATTCTGCTGGAGTCAAAGGTGACGGAAGTACTGCAAGCACAGCAAACGGCAATACAACCTCCGCTGATGGCAACACAAGTACTGCTGACAACAACGGTAACGACAACAGCACCAACTCGAGCACTGCTGACAACAACGGTAACGACAACAGCACCAACTCGAGCACTGCTGACAACAACGGTAACGACAACAGCACCAACTCGAGCACTGCTGACAACAACGGTAACGACAACAGCACCAACTCGAGCA